>Ga0136558_1000519_pt1 | contig 21147 bp, 21 predicted proteins | sample AntRauTorckE6833_FD_101391 | JGI IMG/M metagenome (GOLD analysis project Ga0136558, IMG submission 101391) | Saline lake microbial communities from Rauer Islands, Antarctica - Metagenome Torckler E6 #833 | ecosystem: Environmental > Aquatic > Non-marine Saline and Alkaline > Saline | place...
ATATTCTGAATATATAAGAGAGAAGAAATTAGAATCACTCATCAATGTAGTAGAAAAATAATATTGATGTGATTGATAATTATATGTTTAGCAAGTTGTGAGTTAAAATAAGTGAATTTTTACATGAAGATAAGAAAGGAGATTAATTATTATAATATGCTTGGATTACATCCAGATATAGACAAGACTCATGAAAATTATGAATCACTTAGAATTGAGTATATAAAAAAACTAACTGCTAAGGATATAAAACTAGCATATAGAAGCCTATCTAAATTACATCATCCAGATAAAAATAAAGGAGATGATGCAAAATTTAAAGAAATATCCGAGGCGTATAAAATACTATCAAATTCTGATTTAAAGGGGGAATATGATGATACGAGCAAGCATGGTACATCATATGATATTTTATCGGAGCTTTATGAATTTGAATTTTCGAATGAAAATGTATCGTCTGATAGGATGAATAAAGATTATGATAATTTTAAGAAAAAAGAGCTTATTAATATACTCATAGAAATTGATGAATTTCAAACTAATATAGAGTATGATAGATATGTGAGTTGTAAACATTGTGATTCAACAGGAGTCAATCCAGAGCTTGTTGATATGTTTGATTGTGAAGTCTGTGATGGTGAAGGTAAAGACCGTTTGGATAAAAAGTGTGCGTTCTGTAATGGTGTCGGTAAAGCATCTTTAGGCTTTGAAAAATGTCCTAGTTGTGATGGTGAAAAGATAGTTCCTGTTAAAGAAAGAATTAAAATTAAAGAAAAGGACTTTAAAGATAATAAGTTAATAGTTAAGTTTAAAGGTAATGCTTCTAAGTATGAGCCTGGTAAGGTGGGAAACCTTTATGTTGTGATTAAAGATTAGCTATCTTCTTCTCTTTAAAATGCTTGATAAAGCAGATACTAAGAAAGTTACTGATTTTTAGTAGTCTAATGTATTAGAAACAGTTTCGTCAATATTATCTTCGATTTCGCCATAGTTATGACCACGGTCATTTATATCGATTATTTTATTCTCATCCATATCATAGCTTGAATATTTGAATACATCTTCAATATTATCATAGTCTCTTGCTTCACCTTCTTCAGATACTTCCATTAAATATATCACTCTTTGTAAATTTAATTTGAAAGATAATTTATGTTCTTCCGTAAATGTAAATCTATTATCTGGGTCTTCTTTGGTGCTTTCGTCAGTTAAGTGCTCGATTACCATTTCAGTAACATGTTCGTACCATTTACTCTCAATTGACCATCTATGGGCATCATTTGCGGCATTATTTAATAAATCTACAATCTCTTCCATAAATCCACTGTCTTTGTTTTCTTCTAATATATCAGACATGTCGAATATCTCTTCGTCCATATAGAAATACATACCTCCTAATTTCTTAACATCTTTTTCTTCTGCTCTATAAGGTGGTTTATCCGGATGTAATAATTTTTCAACTGTTGACCATTTATCAACTTTTAAATTCTCTTCAGTAAATGTGAATTCTCTTTCATCACCATCATCATCATAGAAAGAACCATCTTGGTCTTTTATTATACGCTCTTTAAGTCTCTCTAATGTATCTACAGTTAAATAATCCCAATGTGTACTGAAATCAAACTTCTCAGAGTGTGAAAAATATAATGCTGAATCAAAATCACTGGAAAGAATTTCTTTTGCAAATCCTAACGTTCTATTACTATTAGTATCTTCGAATACAAGCTCAGCAGTATCACCCCAATCACCTACAGTGAAGTATAAATCACCAGATTTCTCATCTACAAAAACATCTTTAAATGATTCAGCGACTTCTTCTTTTGTAATTAACTTTCTTTTATATAATAATAAATTTGTATATCCTTCCACCCCTTCGAATATTTTTTTATTGCCATTATATAGTTTATCAAAAAGTTCATCATTTAAATCACCAATTTGGAAATCTTCTTGTGGGTTATATTCATAATCAAATCCTTCTATCTCAGCACTAGGGTTTATTAATAAATCAACAATATATGGATGATATTTTTCGATAGGCTTATCATTAGCTTTGCCTTTAGCTTGTGTTATAGTTCTATCATCTTCGTTAAAGGCAATTGTGACGAATGGTTTTTTATTTCTTCTTAATGAATATAAAGTAGTTCCATAAGTAGTTGTACCACAGTGACCCATTGCTTTACCCTCTTCACCACAGCTATCAGTTTTTAAATCTATCCAATAGAAATCATCTTTGAAAGTCATTATAATATCACCTTCTTCATCATGTATAACGTGGTCACCTTCTGCTAATGCTTTGTGCCATTCGTCAGACTTCTCCCAAGCTTCTATAAGAGACATTCCTTTCAATTCAACTCTATCACCAGCATCTCTCATTCTACCACGTGTCCAGTCGATTACATATCGATATTTAGGTGCTAATTTATTCTTAACTTGTTCATACTCACTTTTAAGAAATGAATTCAATTTGATGCTAAGATTATCATCAGATTTTCTACCATTTTTCATAAAAGTTAATACGTCTTGTTTAGTGACTTTTTTGCCTTGGAATTCCGTTCCAATTAATTTAATTTCTTCTAAATGTTTAATAGTTTCATCTTTGAAGCTATTCACAATCCACATAGAATAATTATTATCAATGCTATGTGCCCATTCTATTATCGCATCGTTATCAAAGAACTTTTTAATTTTCTTACGATTATCTCTAGCTTCTAGAATTAATTTCCAATCTTTTCTGTTGTGTATGAATTTCATACTGTTATATATTAATATATAACATGTGAAATATCATAAATTATACGAAGAATACCGTCACGATAAACAATCTTTAATTCTTGAAAGAAGTATTGAAGTTGGTGATAATTTAGTTCAGAAATTGGATAAGATTAATAGTACCTTATCTAAAAAGATAAAAGATTTCTTAAATAGTGGTGACATCAAAGATGATGTGAAAGTAACTAAAATTGATTTCGATGATGTGGATAATAAAGTATTCACATTAACTGATGAAAAGGGTGGAGAAAGAAAATTCAAATTCGGGAAACTTCTTAAGTATCTTGGATTCTCTGATGAGATTAAAGGATATGAAATAGAAAACTTCATTTCTAACTTTAAGAAAGCCGATGTATCAAATTTAAAACTTATAAAAGGTGATGATATATTGAAGTCTTATCTATGTGATAATTATGATGATTCAACCGGACATGGTAACTTATTTAACTCTTGTATGAGATTCAGCACCGCCCAAGATTATTTAGAAATCTATACTAAGAATCCAGACCAGGTGGTTTGTTTAACACTTGTTAATCCAAAGAATAAAAAGGTTCAAGGCAGGGCACTTATTTGGAAACTTGATAACGGTAGTTATTTCATGGATAGAATCTATGTAGTTAATAAAGAATTAGAAAGTATATTCAATAAATATGCACATGAGAATAATATTAACCAAGGCAGTCCAGGTGATGATATAACATTGAAGAATAGTGGTGAGTATGATTATTATCCATACATGGATATGTTTCAATACTATACACCAGTCACAGGTGTTTTATCTGTTGATAGAGGTGATTTATCTCTTACGTCAACAAGTGGAGGTGGTGGTAGCGGCACTCTTGTTTGGTCTGAGTTTATGCAAGAAGAGATAGAAGTAGATGAAGCTGTTTATTCACATAAGATGGATAGTTATATTTATGAACATGATGCTGTTCAGATATTCTCGTCACATGAGACACGTTACACAATAGACTACCATGTAAAGGGTGAAGAAATACATGAAATAAGTTACAAATCTGATAAATATGAAATGTTCGATTATGCACATGGTGATGATTTATTAGAACTTGAGTATTCCACTGAACATGTATTAGAAATCGATACAGATATTTATAGTAATAACGAATGGGGTGTTTACCTAAAAGGAGATGCCTTTGGGATAATTAGAGGTTATGATTTTGATTTAAATTTATATTCCATAGAGGTTACTTGGAGTGACTCGGAGTATTATGGTGATTATGTACCTTATGATGAATGTTGTTCAGCTTGGAATGAAGAAGAAAACAAATTTGTAATTTTATTAGAATCTGTATTTCACCATGATTATTCCGAAGAAGAATTCGAAGACATAGGTTCTTGGGATGTTCAGAAATTTACAGAAAATGTTTATGTACCAGAAAAATATTTATCAGATTCCAAGATAATTAAAGACAATGCTCCTTTCTACATAGATTTAATATCGAGAGAATATCATATAAAGGATGAAAAAGAAGATGTGAAACTACACAAAGGTATTTATTTAACTAAAGACTTAGTGACTAAAAAATGTATCAACTTAGACACTGGTTATAGAATATTACCATCTATGTATGACACTAATTATGATGATTATGATGATTATATAAAAAGCATTAGAAATAGTATAGAAAGTGCTAAACAGAATCACACCGATTCTAAGAATTATTTAGTAGGACATAAGTACTTTATAACAGCATTCCAGAAAGGTCAGCATTTAGAAAAGAATTTATTGAAAGTTCTAAAAGATAAGGCATCTTATACTTTAGAAGACTATAGAAATCCAACTTTCATAAATAAAAACAAACAAGAAATTTCAGAAAAAGGTGAGTATCTATATAAGTTTATAAATTCTAATAATGGTAATAACACAGGTGCGTTTCCGTGGAAAAGTGATATAATGCCTGATGTAAAATATGTATCTTGGCTCTCTTATTATAAGAACGATAAAATAATGGTGTTTCCGTATGTTTATTCAATTGAAGAAGATAAGTTCCTTGTGTATCGTGGTGACACCAACGTAGAGAAAGAACTTTCTAAATACAGGTTGTATAGTGCGAACGAGGTAATGAACCTTATACAATATGGTGCTATATAATTTATTTCAAAGTTTTTATGTTAGTTCATTGCATTATATTAAATAAATATGTATATTTGTCATATGTATAATCTTATAGTTGATGATTTGAGAGATTGTCAAATGTGTTTTAATGTAACAGATAATAATATCTATTTAGATAAAGATTGGATAATCGTTAAAACATATGACGATTTTTGTGATATTATATCACAGCGTGGTTTACCGGAGTTTATATCACTGGACCACGATTTAGCAGACTTTGTTGAAGTTGATGGTGAGCAAGTTGAACGAACGGGTAAAACATGTGCTAATTGGTTAGTTGACTATTGTATGGATAATGATGTTAAACTTCCGGAATATCATGCACACTCTTCAAATCCACGTGGTGTAGATAACATAATGAGTTATTTAGATAATTATAAAAGGATATCGTCGTGAAAATAAAAATAGTGTTTGGTAGTAATGTAATGCTGCTAGAAGAAGAAATGAATACATTTTTAAAAGACTGTACAGAAGAAGGTTTCATGATTATAGATTATGGTGTCGAAACTAGAAAGGACGGTGGTTTATATGGCTATATTAAGTACTGTGAAAAAGAGTTTCTAAGGAATTATAAGATTGATTCATTGATGAGTGAGAAAGATTAACCTATTTTATTCATTATTTTTTTGAATAAATTATATCCTTCTCTTTTATTATAATAAAAGTAATCAGAAACTTTTGTTATATCTTTTTCATTCATATTACCATTACGTAATAAGGCTTCGATTGCTTCTTTATTCTGATACCACATAGCATTATGTAGAGCACTCTTGGTGCCTTTTATACCAGCATTCAATAGAATGTTAAGTATTTCATTATGGTTACTTCTAACTGCTAAAGCTACTAAAGTATTAGCCTTGTTAATATCATCTTTATAATATTGCATTAAAATTGATATTATTCTTGAATCTGCCTTATCATATATTGAATCTGCTAATGGTAATGATTGACCACCTTCGAAGAATCGACCATCTTCAAGTATTAATTTAACTATATCAAAATGATTATATGAAACAGCATTAATTAAAGCATGATATAAATAATCATTTATATGTAACGACTCATCTAGTAGTATAGATTTTACTAATTCGACATTACCGGCTTTACTAGCTTTAATTATTCTACTATCTTTTGTGAGACCATTATAAGGGTCTTTATAGTTATAGTTGGGGTCTATGACCAGTATCACTTAAAATACCTTCGTTAAATGATTTGTAGTTCTTTAAGTTCTTCATAATGTAGTATATATTAAATTATATTAACCTTTATACATCATCACTTTTCAATCTATCAATTATCTGCTCAACGATATAGTTGACTGTTTCACGTTCGAAATTAACTGTTTCATAATTAATATTATTATCATTTAAAATATTACCAATTTCGATATCTTTTTCTATGGCTTCTTTAAAAGAATGGTTTCTACCATTCTCTGTATACATATCATTTCTTTTAAGAAAATAATTAATATTATCATACTTATTAAATTCTTCGAGTACTAATTGTTTGAATAATGAACCTTTATGTATTTTACTTTTCACATAAGCGAGCGTTAATAGTATGGAACTATCTGTTAATATTACATCTACCTTGCTATTTAACCTATTTGTTCTTTGTTCTTGCTTTGCGAATATGTATAATTGATTTTCTAGAATCTTAGTAGCTTCTTCCCACACTTTATCTTTGGCATATTCTGTTACTAATTCAGCATCTATTCCTCTCCATTTTAACTCTGCGAACACTGATGCCGCAGTGGTGCTTTTGCCGCAACCAGGTCCACCAAGTAAATTTACCACAATAGTCTTTCTATTCATTTAATTATAATTTATTTTAATTAATCTTCCTCATCAAAGTTCTGTTCGAAACTAACCATAAGGTTAGACTGACTGTCGTTGAATAGTATAAAGGTTTCAAATACACTAAACCTTATATCATCTAGCTCGGTGTTTATTGAGCCAAGATATTTTTTAGCAAATGTAATATCAGCATTTTCAATTTCATCAGTAGAACCAACATTTAGATTCCATTTAGTGCCTTCTGAAAACTTAACTTTGTTTTTACTCACACTTATATCTATTATGCGTTCCTCTGGTGCAATGGCTGATAACTTTTTAACATCGGTTAAATCTTTATTCGAGATGTCAAATGTCCATGTGGAGTTCTCAGGACTTAAAAGTTTCTTTAATTGTTCTTTGTTTATGTCTCGAACTTTATGTGTTTCTCCTCCTATTTGATTCACCTTTAACCTACCATCACTTAAAGCGAAGGTTCTAGTTAGTTTAACATCATCATCATTCGTAGAATCCTTAATAGACATTGATAATTTTATAGGATTGTTGCAATCAAAAAATGTAAGTTTTTTAACAAACTTCTTAGCACTAGGTACAATGAAGTCTATAGTATAATCGAAATCCTCTTTATACTTAAGATAATCTACTGTATTTAGTGTGTAATTCTTGAATGCTAAGATAGCTACTTCTCCTACAAGTGAGTAAACTAAAATATCATCTTTATCGATTTTAAACTTAAGTGTATCACTTATTTTAGTCAAATCTTGTAACTTATTAACAAGGTCAATAAAATTATCATTATTAACTAAGAAGTTTATTTTTTCTGAAACTGTTGTTGCCATAAAATTATCTTTATTCTTATATGAAATATTATTCTAAATGTTTATATTAATTACTACTTAAGTAATAAATCTGCGGCTGATGTGGCGCTATGTGCATTTGGCTTACACCATACCCTAAATCCATGTCCTCTAAGCCATGGTATCGCTGCCTTGAATATTTTATAGCTTTTATTTTGATAATCTACACCCTCTTCATAATTAAAGTCTAAGTGTATATCGACTAATTTATATTCTTGTATTTTTTCGACCTCAGTTAAATGCAAGTTTTTAAGCAAAAGCAACTCTTCGTTTAAAGTTATGTTTCTAAATTGACCTTCTTCTCTTAGAATGTGTAATTTATACCTACGCCTCTCTTCAAGAGTTAAGTCCCTTCTGATATAAAGCGGCTCTAATTCTTCCTGTAAATAGTTACCTAATTCAAACATTAACTCAGCCTCTTTATATAGGCGGCTGAATATATCATGTATTTTAGGTATTGATTCACGAAAGAAAACAACATTTGCACCATTTCTTATATCGGTGTTATGGAACATTATGGTAGTAGCATATACAGTTCTTATTCTACGCTGCTTTGAATCATTACCAATGGCTATTGTGGTCGTAGGGTCATCATTAATATATTCACAGATGTATTCTGTTATATCATCGATAAAATCACCACCAAACCTCTTGAATCTATTTTTGTATATATCCTCTTTCATTGTAGTATTTACATAACTCACAATTATTGTATATAAAAATAAAGGGAAAGTTTATTTAGATATATAACTCATGGCAGAAAAAATTCTATTTTATTTAGAAATAATAACACCTTACGGTAATTACGAAGGTGAAATATTTGAAGGCACATCAGAGCATTACGAAGGTATGTTAGATGTAGTTAAGTTATTTTATACACAAGAAGTGTTTGATACCTATTTAAGAGACGGTAGCTTTCTTGTGATGAATCACGATTTAATAAAGCAATCAATGATTATCGTGAGATTAAAACGAGATTAAACTTTAACAACCGCACGGCTATGTGTTATAACAAGCACACATTCCCAGCCATGTTTAGTAGAAGCGAACTCATCCATTCTAGTTAAATTATCATTTATTTTACTACTTATGCGCATAATTCCCTTTGATTCGAGTTCCTTACTTAGAAATTCAAGCTTTTTAGTGAGTGTATTATAATCCCCATCACTTTGTATGTCATATATATCACCATGTCTATCATATTTGAGCAGTATCATAATAATATATATAATATATTGAAATCCACTTCAAAACAAGCATATTTTAATATATAAAACATAAAATACATTTAATTTAGATGGCAGTTCAGATAGGTGGTACTTTAACAGCAAGACCAAAAGGTTTACCGAAGAGTGATGAAACATTTTCTTCAAGATTAGTCAATTATATTGATGGAGTAACTGTAGGTGGTGTACCTAAGACAAAATTCTACACGGAAGTAAATACTAATTTGAAAGTTGGTGACAAGGTGTTTATCATTAATGGTAATTATTGTAATTCTAAATTGAATGAAGAGTATATCTATAATGAATATTCAACAGGTTATACTATATTAGAAATTGATAGATGTGCTATCACACTTGATGCACCATTAACAAACATTTTACCTAAAAATACTGCTGATTTTAATGATGAGACTTCTTATATAAAAACATTCGTCGTTAATAATAATAGGGAAGTAGATTACTATGATTATTCAATGACAAATCAGCAAGGTGAGTCTTCTATAAATCCTAAATTTGAAATCTCAAGTACGATAAAGGATATGATTTATAATAATAGTGGTGTTACAATAACATCACCAAATGGTGTAATTTCACCAAACACATTTTATTCATATGTTTTACAAAGTGGTGTCTGGAATAAATATCCTTTAAATCCTTCTATTATAAATAATGAGCTACAGACTAAGAAGCTTTATTTAATGGAACCTTTTATATTTAATTGGTTTACTCAGATAATAAACTGTGAAAAAAATAAAGTGTATTACCTAGATACCAATGATAATAAAATAAAATTAGATATAACATATGAGGATACTTTTCTATCTAAATCTAATTTCAGGTTTGGTAACTTTAAAGGCGGTTCTTGGAATGATGGTGTGTTTGGTAAAAAAACAGATGAAGTCAATGATAGAAAGACTTATTGGGAAGGCGCTAAGTGGAAAAGTGGTATTTTCTATAATTCAGATTGGCTAAATGGTATCATGGAGTCAAAGTCCGATAAGATTAAACAACAGTCGTATTATGGAGAATTGGGTGAAGATGGTCTAATTAAACAAAGTACAGACTTTAATAACAATAAAACATTTGGGTATAATTATATATTTGAATCGAATATAGAGAATGCGACTATACAGAACGGTAATATATTCAGAGGTACATTTGGTAGTGCCTCAAATACTAACTCAATTAGGGATGAGTATTATCAGTCTACTAGTAATTCATTTAACATATCGATAAATAACGGATTGTATTATGATTGTGATTTTAATTACATTGATATAAAAAGTGGTGTTTTTGAACATTCTGATATCACCAATTCTAGTGTTAATGGTGCTAGAATATTAGATACACACGTTGAAAAATCTATCGTAACAAATACTGAGTATGATAGCGTTGGTTCTATTAAAGTCATTGATTATGACAAACAATATTATAGAATAGATGATGCTGGTGTTAAGCGAATTGCTATAGTACATAAATTTTATATGAATGATGCAGACTTTATTAAAATCGAAGAAGGTGATTCAGTCTATTTTAATAACTTCATAAGTAACCATAGAGATGTTGATACTTTATTTGATAAAGAGTATCATATAGGATTAGGTCCAAATGCTAATATGAATGGCTTTAATCACGGTTACTTAGATAATACGCATGAAGTTATGGTCGAGTTGAAACCGAAGGCTAAAAACGAATATAAATACATATTAGATTCTGGTACGACTTCATTTAATGTATTAACAGCTTCAAATGATAAATTCTATAATTCTTTAGATTTAACATTTATAGTTGCGCCAATAGAACCTACGATAAATAGCACATATTCGGTAACTGTACTTGATAATGACTATGATAATATTTATAATAACATAATACAAGAAAATGAAGATTATAAGTCTAAGATTGTGGATTATAAACGGGGTCGAATACAAGTTTCTAAAATAGAAAAATCATTACTCACCGGCTCTACTTGGAAAAGAGGCAGTAAAGAAGTGAGCGAAGATATGGTTATTAAACCTAATGACACATCGCTTTCAACTTTGCATTACCCAACTATATCCATAACTGGCTCATATGGCTCGTATTCATTATCGGTTGAATTAGATTACTCTGATAATAGAGATTTATGGAGAGATGAAGAACTCGATTTAGGTGAGATTGTTTACCTCAATAATATCACATATGATGAAGCTACTTACTCTTATGATTTGAGTGGTGTTTATAATGTTTCTACATATTCATATGGTACCTCGTCGAGAACTATTCAATTACAAGATTATGGAAACCAATTAGCACTAAATATTGGTGTTACGTTTTCTCTTACTGGGACATATAGCTATAGAAATACTGCATTCAAATCGGGAGCAGTTAATGATTTGAAAATAGATGAGACTGACATTAAAAGTGGTTCATTTAAAAGGGCATTTTTCAATAACACTAAACTCGAAAATGATGTCTTAGACACCACAGATACTTTATTATTAAAAGCTAATATAAATAAATTGAGATTATTTAGAAGTTTATTATCAAAAGAGGATAATCTTACATTAAATAAGTCGTTTATAAGTGAATCTATTCTAAGCGGCTCTACGGTTAGTGATTCATTAGTTTATAACTCAGTTGGTTATGATATGGTCTGGAATGGTGGTATGTTTTATGGTAGTGAGTGGAAGAATGGTACTTTTAATAACGGCATATTTAATGCACAGACAGTTAATGGTAATAACACTTTCATACGTAAAAGCTTAACTAAAGTGGATGATTGGTACTCACTATATACTGGTGGTACTTCAGGTAATGCAATGTGGGTCGATGGTACTTTTAATAATGGTAAACAATTGAAATCATATTGGAATGATGGTATTTTTAACAATGGTGAATTCTATAGCTCAGTTTTCATTGATGGTGTTTGGAACGAGGGTGAATTTGGTAAACCAACGTTGAAGAATACTGATACACAGTTCTTAAAGGGTGATTGGTATAATGGCGTATTCATAAAAGGTATATTCGGTAATAAAGAGAGTATGATTAGTCCGGCAACATGTAGTTGGTATAATGGTGATTTTAGAGGAGGTGAATTCTTCGGTGCTACGCTATCTACAACCGGTGAACCCGCTGGTAATACAGTTTGGTATGACGGTACGTTCAATGGTGGTCGATTTGGCGGTAGTTCTGTGTGGAAAGATGGAATCTTTAACGATGGTAAGTTTAGTAGCTTCTATGGTGGTGGTACTGGTTCTAGTGCGAGCAACTATTCTTGGGAAAATGGCTTATTCAATGGTGGTGAGTTTGGTGATATAGAAGTCTCGTCAACAACAACATGGAATTCAACTTGGTATGATGGTATATTCGAAGGCGGTAACTTCAGAGGTAAAGTTTGGAATAATGGAATTTTCACTGGTGGTGAGTTTCTGGGAATGCCAACTAATGGAGCCTCATCATCTAATCGATTCTATGGTGAGTCTACGAGTGCGGTGTCTTATCCAGAAAACTTTGTCTTATCATTTTCAACTAACGTATCTATTAATAATTGGTATGGTTTGTGGAGAGATGGTATTGTTATAGACAATCTTGAAGATTTAACAAACAAATCCGATAGAAGATATGAGGCGATAAGAGTATTTAAAAAAGAAACAAAGCCTACAATCATATTCGAAAATGCGCTATGGATAAATGGTACATTTAGTTCGACATCAGCTCAAATGAGAAATTCTGTTTGGTTAAATGGTAAATTTAACAGAGGTGAGTTTATAGAGTCTAGTTTCAATCCATATGTACCTAGATGGGATTTCCAATTAGATGGTGGTGCTTCTCAGAGTTTCAATAATGATGGTCGATACCAACACTCGTTTACTAACTCATGTGTTTGGAACAATGGCGTTTTTGATAATAGTGATTTTCATATCTCTTCTTGGAATAATGGTAAGTTTCTATACGGAACTATGTCAAATGCGGAGTTTAATAATGGTGTATCTAATTATATGAATGCGTATAATGTAATTTGGAATGATGGTAGATGGAGAAACGGTAACTGGTATGGCGCTAATAATAATGTATTGGATTCTATGGTACTAAATGGAACAATTGACGGACCACCTGGTTCGGTAGTATGGTTTGGTAGAAATTCTGCCAACAATGATGGTATGATTCACCAGATGAAAAGACATAATAGCTCTTTTGGCTTCTTATGGAATGTGTTTGATACTACTGGTAACTACCTAACAATTCCAGATTCCGGTCAAGCAGCAAATAATGAATACTATGACATGAATCAAGTAGGAGCCAGTTTATTGACATCTACAATAGGTAACTTTACTATTGCATCTAATGTAGAGTTTAATGGATATTCAGCTACTGGATATCCAACTGGTAATATGTATATATTAGCAGATGCATCTGGTACTTCATTAAATCCTATGACGGCTAGTTTATCAGTAGATGGCTTACAAGTTGGAACTAGATATGGTAACGGTGCCTTTAAGAAAGGTATATGGGAAAATGGTATTTGGAATAATGGCGCAAGAGATGTATTTTGGGAAAATACTGAAGATGTTAAATACTTCGACTCAGTAAATCATTACCAATTATCTAGAGACGTTTGGCAGATTGTCTTAACTGGCTCAGACCAAAATTCGGATATTGGTTCATTTACAGTTGGTGATGATGTTTCAGTTGGTAATATTGTATTGGTGGATATTAATGGAAATAGAAAGCTTATTAAAGATGAGTTTAAAGTTGTGAACATTGATGAGAATATGAACTATTTATATATGAATACAGTGATAGATTTTCCAATTAGGAAAATTGCAATTGATTCACAGTTTCATAAAATCGGAGTGACGAAAAATGTTTGGAAATCAGGTCTATTCCTGAATGGTAGATTTAATGGTGTTTGGAACAACGGTTACTTTAAAGGCTATCCTTGTATTACTGAAATGATAGACACTCAATGGATTGAAGGTGTATTTGATGGTGGACATTTCAAAGCAACCACCGCTACTTATTCAGATTCTATTACAGGAGCACTATCATCTGCTACATACTCAACTGGTCTTATGCAGAATGCTGATATAGACACTAACATTGAAGACCCAAGCCAAGGTGCAGTTCTATCGGCTGCTACTAATAGATTCGATACATATATTGATGTGAACTTTGATAACTCATACTTAGAAGATACTCAGTTGCAGCGCACAACAAGTTTGAATTATGATGATGTTGATATATTTGGTGATAACCCTTATGTATTTGGGGAAAATATCACATATGATATATTATCAAGTGTAACAAAGACAATATTTAAACCGAGTATTTATTATAAATTGGATTTAGGAGTTAAATTTACTGAATATGAAAATGTGCTCACGGAAGACATCAGTTCATTTTCTGATATTAAAAGCCCGGATAGGTTAGAAAATAACGGTTGGTCATTTGTAGAAGATGATGGTGGTGCATTTAAACTGCCCGGTGCATCATTACCAGCAAATCAAACAGTATTTTTAGCCAGTGATAATGACTTTACTGAGCCTGTTGCTAATGGCGACAGTGGATATCCTTTGAATGTTATGAACTTTGAAGCACAAGGAGCGGATAAATATTATATCTATCATGATAACCGTACGGAAATTAAAAAATATAGATATTCTAGAATAGATATTGATATATTACCAATATACTCAATTACTAACCCCACTGATGGTTACTTAATTCCATATCCAAGTGTTGGTGGTATAGCAGGTCCAGTTTATACGGAACTGGCTTTCCAGAAGCAGGATAGATTCAAGATTAGTTCATTTTATTTCAATAGGTTTGTTGATGACCCTCTTTTCATTGCTGGTGGTAACTCACCTGACTTTGGTCTAAGGTTAGATAATGCAAGATATATTGAGTTGGATATGGTACCATTCGTGGATTTCACCGGAGGTGATGATACTTATATAAATTGTGACCCAAGAGTGCCATATCAAGCAACCGCTCCGTTTATAGATTATGATGATACTGACTTCTCATTTATTGACAATGTATCATTTGAATTTAGTGCAGATACCGTCATAGATACTCCGACAACATCACCACCTGTTTTTGATGCTGGTGTTGTAGTTGCGCAGGGAAATGCTTCTGGTGGTGGTTAGTATAAAATAAAAAAGTCCCATTACATCGTAATGGGACTTTAAACTTTTTAATTAAGTATATCTTAGTTAAGGTATACTTTCTTCGAAGTACTTGAAACACCATCGTTAATCATAACGATATACATTCCATTCTCTAAATGATTCAAGTTAAGTTCAGTTTTGGAATTTGAAATTTCCATGTTCTTATTACTTACTACTCGACCACTCATGTTATATACTGTGATATCTGCATCCATTCTTTCATCAGCAGTTAGAAATACTGACTTGTTATAGAAATAGATTTCAAGATTATCAGATAATGTGTTTCCGTTATCCTCGATTCCTGATGTGTTTCCATATTTAGTTATCTTCAAAACCTCTAATTCAATTTTAGCACTTTCATAGTATGTCACCGCATCATACTTAATAACAATTTTAATAGATGAATTGTCTGTAAAAGACGCATTACCTGGTATTGTGAACGTAGTAACCAGCATCGAACTATTACTATTCGCTGTATTCATCAATATGTCATCAATGTAAAACTCAAGGACAAATTCACTCTCATGGTTATATGAGCTTATATAATCAAGCTCAATGTCTAAGCTACTCACATTAGTTAAATCAGCCGATTTCCATATAGCAACATATGGACTATCAACAACAGAAACTTGATTTCCAAAGAACTGGAATATTGCGATATCTTCATTTGCTTGCCCAGCTCCTTCTGAAGCTATTACACTATCAACACCTGAAATGTTGTATCCGGGCATTTCATAAATAACCTCTTGTGCGTTAGTAGTGAATGATACTCCCATCATAAAAATTACTAACATTGTCGTCATAACTAATTTTAAATTTCTCATAATATTTATTTGTTTATTGATTAATACATTACAAATTTAGGGAACATATCCCGTTCCACCTAATTTTTTTCAATAAAAATGAAAAAAACTTATGTTTTCTTTAAAATAAGCATCTTTATGTTCTTATATACGCTACAATATAGTGTTTCTACTGTTTCTAACTCCATAACTCCACTCTTCTCATTAAATGAGACTATTTTATAGCTTCTATATGAGTTAAGAACTCTCATGTATAGTTTTATCACATCATCTTCAACACTAAACTTACCATTAAAGTTACCTGGTCTGAGTAGAATAATCGAATTATTCAATTCTTTATATGTGTCATTTTTATTAAATGTGATAGAATACTTACTATTAGCTTTATCCATCTTTGACTGTTTTTCATCTGAAGAATCGTGTAATATGCTCTTCTCAATTATCCAGTTTCCTATTAAATCCTCTTTTGATACCATAGTGTTTATATATTATCTTTAATGAGTTTCAGTTTAAGCCAATTCTTCAAACCGAGTGATATAATGTAAGAACCAATCACTGAGGTGAATAATAATGTACCATTGAAAATTAATATAACACACACAACTAATATAAGTGTTGGTATAGATAAGAACTTAAGTTTATTCATTCTTAGCTCTTTTGGCTTCAAAAACTTAATTATTATAATAATATAAGTAATTACAAACACAGTAGATAATATGTATCTTGGTATCATATAAAAATAACATAAAGATACCAAAGCGAACATTGTTATAAAGAGTGTTAATAATAAAAGATATTTTTTCATACTCTATTTATAATTTTTTAAGCTCTTTGTTTAGAATCATTTCTATATTGTCGAAATCATAGTATGGTATTCGATGTGAGTATTGATTTTTAATTACAACAAAAATTTCATTTTCTCGTAAGGATATTCATATTTTCGATATAGTATTTGCCTCTCACTTCCATGTCTGTAGAATGAATTCTTTTGATTCGATTCTTTGAAACAATCTATTAAATCATATATCATACATATACTTTTATCTTCGTGTAATCTCAATCCACGACCAATTGATTGTATAATCAAACTTTCAGATTTGAAACTATCTCCGAATATAATATTCATAATATTATTGATACTAACGCCAGTTGATAAAGTGCCATATGATGCCACTAATATTCTACGAACACCATCGTTCAATTCCATCTTAGCCTTATACTCTTCTCTTAGTTTCTTCTTAACAGAACCATCTATATAAAGAAATTCTAAATCTGGGTGGTCTGCTTCTAACTTCTCCAATATCTTTTTACCATGTTCAATTATATTAAATAGAACTAATGTGTTACCTTTAGTTTTACCAACGAGTTTACTAATGAACTTCATACGAGGCTCGGATTGTTGTATGTACTTTTGCTCTAATCGGTATGCTTTGGCTCCAAGTGCGGGGTTAGAGCGTATATAGCCTAACTGTTGGTCGAACTCAGCATCTTGGTGGTTTAAGTATATGCACTTTATTTTAAGAGGTGCTATCTTACCACTTTTCTGTAAATCCTTGGCTTCTATATTAGTAACTTGTGGTCCTAATAGTGATTGTACTGAGAGTGATTCACACGACATTTCATCTGGAAATGTTCCACTCATACCAAATCTATAATAAGCATGTCCTACTGTCTGCTCTAATATTTTTATAAAGGATGCTGACTTAGATTTGTGTCCCTCATCCACCGCAACTGTATGGAATTGATGATAGAATTTTTTACCCCAATTCTCAACTTTAGCTAGTGATTGATAAGTAGATATGTATAAGTTTGGATGTTCTTGACCAGAGTGTGTTCGTGGTTTATCACTCATTATCTCTTGTATTCTTAAATCAACTTTGTTATCACTTTTACCTAACATACCTTCGTTATACTCTACAATATCATCATAGAACTGACTAACGAGTGTTATACTAGGCACAATCAATAATATTTTAGCATCTGGGTCTATATTTGATAAAATATAAAAGAAAACTATAGAGTTTATTAATGTTTTACCCCCGGATGTTGCGACAGAAGCCAGGCAGTATCTATTCTTAAGAATTTTATACGCTGTTTCTATTTGATAATCATAAGGGAAAAATGGTATTAACTCACCAGTTTCTTTGTCTTTAACTTTATGGTTTTTGAAAAACTCATCACAAAAACTATTAACACCATCGAATGTTACGTCACGATTTAATGGAAAATCCTTCTTATTAATGATTTCAAACTTCGCACCTATCTCATTACAGCCCTTTAGACACTCTTTCCATAGACCTTGGTTTATATTACCATCTTTGAAATAGTCAATCGTTCCATCCCAGTACCCCATTTTATACTTAGGGTTGTATTTATAATTAGCGGTATGTCGTTTTAGCCAAACTTGTAATTGATTATACTCTATTCGAGTAGAGTCCTGTACAATTAGCTTTTCCTTAACTTTATCATATTTAAATTTCATTTAGAATTCTATACTTTTTGTCTATAGTTAGTTATATATATAAAAATGATAAAAGTTGGGATAAATTTAATATATATAATATGAGAAATTTACTTAGGTTTAAAATGTTTGAAAAGCTATCACAGAGTGATGTTGAGAACCTTGATAGAAAGGATATCGAAGATTTAAAGGAGGAAATCAGGAAAGAGAAGTTAAAATTCGAAGATTTTTATAAATATGAATTATATCTTTTATCTAAAAAGGTGTGTAATAAATTAAATATACCCGAAGACATATTAAAAATAGAATTGAATATTTTGAAAGGTTATAATATAAGAGATTATTTGAAGTTTAAATCAACCGGATTTGAATTTATAATAAGTGATGATGGTGATTATCGTAAAGTTAGTGGTGGTGCTTGGTTAGATAATATAGCAAAATCCGGAAATAAACTATTTAAATATATACGCAATGACTATGGTAGTGATATCGAGATGCAAAAAGCGGTGGGTTCTAAATTAGAATTAATATTTGAAAATTCTGAAAGATTAAGAGAATTGTATGTGAGATTACATGAGTTAGAAGGTAAAAGTTCCGAAAACGAAGATGTAATTAAACAGGAATTAATAAATTATATAATTGATAATAATATAGTAATAGAATTAAAAAATGATGAACATAACACTAGTCCTGGTGCGAAAAAGAATGTTAAATTTTTAGCAAAGGGTAAAGATGGGTCTGTAACCTTCAACATAACTGATTCTGGTATATATAAAGCCGATATAAGAGGTGTGAGTACCGGTGGTGCCTACGGTAAAAGGAATTATTACATAGATAATAATAAAGTAATTTTATTGAAATCAATTAGAGCAAAAAAAATTAGAAATTTAATTAGTGGTTTGCGCAGATATGGTGTATTGGATAGTTATGATTTTAAGCGAGTGGTAAATGAGTTTATAAAAAAGAATAATAATAATAATAATAATATATAGAATATGAGAAATGATAATGACTTTCATAAGAAATACCAGCCTATAGATTGGCAATCTGATGGTATGATAATCTTCAATAAAATTGGAAATAATCTAACTTCAAGATTTGAAACAATATCATTCGATATAGATAAAGAAGGACTGGGTTTAAATATAACACAGAATGATATACATTGTAGTTTTTTCTGGATATTCAATGATAGTGATTTCTCTGCATATCTAGTAGATAAGGATTCTAACATAATTAAAAATATGGGAGATATCGAAGGTGAATTAGAAAGGTGTGGAATAGTAAAGGAGTCTAAAAATAACAATAGTGATATGAAAAATATGAAAACCTTCGAAAATTGGAAAAACGATAAAGCAGAATCAGAGATGCGTAATTCTGGTGAGGAGATAATGAACAATGCGCAAGAAGAAGCAAAACATTCAGAAAAGTGTGCATGTGGTAAAAACGCAAAAGAAGACTGTGAGTGTGGTCCTGAGTGTGATTGTGAGAAATGTAAAGAAAAATATAGTAAATAAATATGAAATATTTGAAGATATACGAAGAATTTAATGACTATACTAGAAATAAGCATCAGATGGATAAATATCCATTAAATGAAACATTGTTTAATTTGTTTGATAAATATAATACTTATGATAGTGAATCAAGTGGATATGATGAGCCCACTCGTATTACTGACCAAGATGTCGTAGATAGCCTCGATATGATTAAAGGTGATGGTGAGATAAAAATATCAGATGGTAGAGCCCGCTATATTGAGAAATTTGGAGATACAGTTCTTATTGTTTTCGGTACGAGGGGTGGTCTGATGACTAAATGGTTATATCAGTATGAAATTAGTGTTCTAAGTGAGTCGTCAAAAAGGATTACACAAATTGGAGGTGGATATGGCACAAGTGGATTTGATATGAGTGATTATGATTATAGTGCGAATATCATCTTTGAGGATTGTCCTGTAATCGTTGATAAGGATGTTATAGGTAAGGTGATTAATGAATTGAGAGAATCGCTTAAGTGAACTAACACAACTCTAAAGAGTCGTAGTCGTATCAATGTAATTATTTAAGTAAAAATACTTATATCAATTCATCAATTTTCTTATTTCTATTTATTTGCCTAACTAAGTTTTTTACGCCCTCAATTGATAACCCATTAAATGACCCAGGTAATTTATTATTATTACAATCTAAATATACTAAATTAACTAGTTTATCTAAGTTAGTCAATTGAGTTAAAATATTATTGGAGCAATGTAAAAGGACCAAATTAACTAGTTTATCTAAATTAGGAAGCTCTGTTAAACTATTATCATGACAATATAAATCACTTAAATTAACCAGTTTATCTAAGTTAGGTAATTGAGTTAAACTATTATGAGCGCAATCTAAATATTCTAAATAAGTAAACATTTCAATTCCATTTAAATCCGTTAAAGAGTTATTTGCGCAATCAATACTTACAACATCTTTTTCGATATTATTAACTTTTATATATTCTTTAAATGTCATATTAATTCATCAATTTTCTTATTTCTATTTATTTGCCTAATTAATAATTTCAACTCTTCAGTTGATAGACCATTAAATAACTTAGGTAATTTATTATTATAATAACTTAAACGTTCTAAATTAACCAGTTTATCTAAATCAGGAAGTTGAGTTAAACTATTATTATAATAACTTAAACGTTCTAAATTAATCAAACTATCTAAATTAGGAAGTTGAGTTAAACTATTATTATCACAATATAAATATTGTAAATTAACTAATTTATCTAAGTTAGGCAGTTGAGTTAAATGGTTATCATAACAGTATAGATGTGTCAAATTAGTAAATTCTTCAATACCATTTAAATCCGTTAAGGAGCTACCTGAGCATTGAATGATTTTAACATCCTTTTTAATGCCATTATTTTTTATGTATTCTTTAAATGTCATATCAATTCATC
>Ga0136558_1000530_pt1 | contig 20956 bp, 41 predicted proteins | sample AntRauTorckE6833_FD_101391 | JGI IMG/M metagenome (GOLD analysis project Ga0136558, IMG submission 101391) | Saline lake microbial communities from Rauer Islands, Antarctica - Metagenome Torckler E6 #833 | ecosystem: Environmental > Aquatic > Non-marine Saline and Alkaline > Saline | place...
ATCGTGCATAAAATCATTGTCTTTATTGTGTAGTGTATATTTTGCCATTATTACAATCTTCCTATTGATTTTAAAACAGTCTTTACTTCACCTAATTTATCAGAAACATCTTTAGTTGATGCGTAATTAGTGTTAAAGTCTCTATCATTGGATTCAATTATATGAAACATCTCGGTTCTCGTTCCATATATTATTTTTTTGGTTTTTATTGCAATTTTGTAAAGCGTTTTTAAATGTGTACATAATTTTATATTTTTAGTTTTGTTTATTATTGTTATACAAATATACATCAAGTATATTATATACACAAGTGTTTTATAAATTATTTTGTAAATATTTTATTTTTATGCAAAAATAATTTGCCAACGCTCTAAAAAATAGTACAGTATATAGCACGTAATATAATTAATTGGGAAAGGCCAACTAACCATATTACCATACGTTATAAAGAATTGAATACACTCTTTATACATCTATAAAATCTAATTGTTATCCAGCACTTACCTTTACAGTTTTCTTTATAGCAACACGTACATAACATTCTTGGTTGTATTATTATTACTTTGTTTTTATCTATTACCATAACTCTTTATAACATTTTTTTAAAATTCATTAAAACGAAATTTTACACTTACCATTAGCCACCAATACTACGTTTCTGCTTCGTATTAAGTTTTGTGGTTATAATATTTTTTGTTTTATTTTTCCCCACTCACTATTTAATTTCATAATACATAGCACCTAAATTCAAGTCTTGATTTATTTTAAAATCGTTTTCGGTATGTTGATATTTAAAGCCATTTTTTAAATATAATCTTTCTAATCCTTTATTTGATTGTCTTTTTGAAAACCCCAGACCATCATCCACTCTTAGTGTTATTATTGTAGCACCTTTTTCCTTGGCGAAAATTTTTATGTGATTTATCATTAGTGTTGAATAGTCATTCCCTCTGAATTTTTCATCAACACTAATCATCGCTATATAAAACTCTTTTTCAAGATTTGGTAAATATTCTGAAAATTGACCACCATCATAATAATACTCAATATATCCAATTTTATCGCCATTAATAAAATAATTCACATAATTACCATCTAATTTATATTTTAATTGCTCATTCAAATATTCACTTATAGTGGTTGCTATAAATTTTATTGGTTTCATATTAATGGTTCGTTTTAAACATTATATATTATAAAATTCGGATGCTAAATCAGTTCTTGGAATAACATTATCAACATCTGTTATAACTGTCCACTTTCTATCATAACCTTTTATAATTAGGACTCTTTTATAGCTATCTTGAAATTTATCCCAAAACCCAACATATTCATCTGGTTTGTATAAGTCAATACCATAATCCTTATCAAATACACGAGATGGGTTATAACTATCTACACCAAAAGATTTACTATTATATTCTTTTAATTCACAAGGAATTACAAACTGACCATATGCTAAAGCTTCATCGATGTCTGTTGTTAGGAAAAGATAATCCTCTGGTAAATCACCACTCCATATATTACTATCCTCATAGTCATAATCATCTTTAAGTTCAAAACTATCAGGGGGGATGCTTGTCCCGTGGTATATAAACATTTTACTTTTTGAATTCTTAAATTTTTTATCTTTTAAGAATTCAACAATTTTTTTAGACTTTACATTTACATTAATATCCTCATTAATATCTTGGTTTAGATATTGTTGTATGGTTGTAGCTATATTTCTTGGTTTCATATTAATGTTTTATTTTCATGTATAATATTTTTAATAGTTAAAATTAAGATACTTAGTAATGATATTCTTGTAATCTGCTCCAAAAAGATCTTCTAATAATGAGTATGGGTTATAATAATTTTCATTAGACATATTGTATATTGGGACTTCATCTTCATTACCTTCATCATACTCAATTAAGTTATCATCTTCATCAGTTAATGGCTTTATTAAGACATGCATAAATTCTTCTGAATCTGATTTTTCTCTAAAATCTATCAAGACATACACAATATTATTATGACTATAGTTACTCCAATCTCTATATGCATCTCCATATCCAGAACCATATGTAAAGCACCATAATGAATTACATCCAATTTCTTTTATCCCATCTGGTGAATAAACCTCAGCAATCATTATATCATCTTTTTCATAAATAATTTCTAAATCTTGTGATTCAGAAAGTTTTTTTATATCTTCTTTAGTAAATTCAACACCCCCTATAAAATTTGCTTTTTGGTCAACAAACTCCATTAAATCATCTAATGTAGTATTTGTTTTAAACATTTTTTTCAAAATCTTCAATTGTATTTCTTTATCTCTATTAGATAAGTATTGAAAATGAACCATAAAGTACTCTAAATCATCTAAATACTTTTTAATTTCGGAATGTGTTCTTTCCACTCGTATATCATTTTTTAAATTTCTTTTTGATATAGAGGGTAATTTATTTATGAGTTCAATTATTTTTCTTCTACTTTTTAAACCATGTAGAGTTTGTGAGATATCGGACAAGTTAAAAATATCATATCCAATTAATGGATAGACATTACTATTATAGTTTATGACATCATTATATAATAACTTAATTTCTTTAGATAAGCCTTCTTGTGTAATAAAGGGATTTTCTTTTAAATAAAAATAAAAATCGCTAATTATTTTGGTATAGTTATCACCACTAGTTATTTTAATTATCAAATCCTTATCTTGGTCTGATAATTTACCAGTATTGAAGTAATATTTATTAGCTAATTGAATATTCTCCTTTAGATATTGTTGTATTGTTGTGGCTATGTTTCTTGATTTCATATATACTATATATAAAATAATTAAAGATATGATTGCTTATTATAGTTTTTAAACTTTAAAACCCTTCACTTTTTTGTTTCAACCATTTATCATAATCAATCTTATGTAATTTCGAAATAAAGGTTGAAGGGATTTGTTTCATTAGACCAAACCAAGAAGAAGTATCAGTTCTGATTTCTGCTTTCCATAGATAGGGATAACCCTCCCATCTATTACTATCTATTACAGGTATTTTAAATTCAAATACATATACAGTATCTTTTTTACTATCTGAATTTGCATGAAATAGTGCAGATTCAAAATCAGTTGATACCATATACCATCCTTGTGTATATAGTTCTGGTCTATTCTCTATACCATTTTCTTTAATATTTTCAACAAACTTTGGTTTTGTACCATGGTACACTGTTAAAAATTTAGTTTGAGTTTCGCTATAATACTCATTTATGGTAGTTTTTATAAATTTAGATTTCATATACAATTTTTAATTTGAAATTCGTTTATATATTTTTAAAACACCACTAAATTCAAAATCGTAAGAGTGGTAATAGTATAATTCAGTATATGCTGCTAATCTATGTGAGCCATCTAAAACTTTATAATCTTCATCCACTACGATTGGTGATAATTTTATACCATCTACTATCTTATTCATTAATTTTTTACTTACATAATAATCCTCATCCATACCAACATCATTGAAATATGTCACTGACTGTTCAATTTCATCATCTTCTAAAAATCCATTTAAATTTCTTAATTTTTCAATATGAATATTTTCCTCTACAAAATTTGAAGTTTTATTAGAAAATATTGTATCAGAATAAGGGTTATCTATTTGTTGTTTTTTAATAACATCATTATATTTTAATACTTGTTCATTCAAATATCCTCGTATAGTAGTTGCTACAAATTTTCCCAATTCCATAATAATAATTAGTTTAATCTATATATAAATATTTAGTTTTTAATTTATCACACACAAAAATAAAAGCTTTAGTTCTTCGTGTTAAGTTTTATCATAGCACAAAATTAAGAATAAATATTATCATTGCCGATATCCCAAGTTCCATCATTTTCAACAGATTTAACTTTATTTGGTTCGTATATTTTAATTTCTTCACCATTTTTACACCTAAAGGCAATAATACCATCGTTATCAAGAGTTCTTTCAGAAAACGGATTTTCAATTTCTAACATATTTTCAATCTTCAAATAACATTTATATAATGTAGAACCATCATTTTTATTGTGAATTTTAATGTCATTTTTTATAGATGTGAAATATATACCAGCCCCCATTTTCCAAATACCGATGGTTTAAACTCATTAAAGTCAATATTTGATATATGATAACACACAATTGGTTTTTTATTACTGTCTATCATTTTAGATTCACCAAACCACTTATAAAAATTAATAATTGATTCAATATTGTTTGAAATGAGACCACCAATTGAGTTAGTTGTGTACTTTTTTTCACCATCAATATAAATAAATTCTGGTATTATATTATCCTTTAGTATTTGTTGTTCATTCAAGTATCCTCGTATAGTGGTTGCTACAAATTTTCCCAATTCCATATTTTTAAATAGTTTAACCTATATATAAATATTAAGTTTTCAATTTGCCACACGCAAGAATAAAAGGTTTAATTACATTAGATAATAGATAGTAACAATTATTTTTTACCCATCTACACGTGCTACTGCATCGGTATAGTATTTCGCAACCATTTCAATTCCTATCCCGTTTCTGTTGGTGTTTTTACACGCAACCATCGTAGAACCTGATCCCATTGTAAAGTCTAAAACCGTTTCGTTTTCCTTTGTATACGTGCGTATTAAATACTCCATCAATAATACAGGTTTTTGAGTTGGATGAATATATTTAGATTCACAATTAAAAATTAAGACATTATTAGGGTAATTTTTATATTTTTGTACATACTCAGTAGGTTGCATTAGTATATTATTAACACCCACATTATTAGTGTCTTTTTGTATTAATCCGTGCCTTTTAGGTGTTTTTTTTCACCTTACCACTTTCAATAAGATTTTGAGGATAATACACCATACTATTTTTACTACCACCAGTAGAAGCGTTTGCTTTTGAAAAAACCATAATATCTTCATACTTATTCATAGGTCTATAATTACAATTTGGAAACCCAGTAGCCCTATTTTTGACCCATTTCCAATCATATTTATACTCACTTAAGTTACTACATCTAACTTTTGATGAAAATGGCTCATTACCAAACAACACTATTGCACCTTTTGGCTTTATAATCCTTTGTAATTCATACCACATTAAGTCCAAGTCAATTACAATATCCCATTTCCTCTTGTTTTAGCATAAGGTGGGTCTGTAATAATAGCATCAATACTGTTGTTGGGTATTGTTTTCATTACTTCAAGACAATCACCCAATCTTAAATCTATCATATATTTTAATTTTATCAAATTAATTTTCGACCAAGCCTTACCTAACCAATCGTTGTGTGGTAATATTAGTTAAACATATAAAGCAAATATACGTTTTTTATCTAATACATGTAACTTATCCCAATCTTTTAAATCATAATTACTTTCTACAAATGCTACAAATTGAACGGCTAAGGCATTTGCAATGCCTAGATAGGTTTTACTTCTTAATTTTGATCTGTCTTTTGTTTTCGGTAATAAATGCATTCTTTGGTATCTACCATCAACTATGTTAGTTGGTTCTAATTTTGGTAGGTTTTTTAACCACAAGCAGGTTGCTTTAGTTTCACCGTGTCCAAACATCCAAGGTTGCAAAACTTGGTCGGGTTTTCTAAATCTGCTACTCATTACGCCTATTGGGTTTTCAATAGCAACTTTGGGTATTTTACAATTGTATAATTTCATAAAAAACTCGATTGCTTTTTCTCTCGCTTCTCGTCTTTCAGCACCTACTAAAGCACCACTCTTTCTTTTTGGTTGGTCTTTGTACCATTTATTAGCACTCACAGTTAAAAATGTACAGTCAGGAAAGAAAATACCTAAATCCCAATCATGTAAATCAATAGCTTTAAAAACATCCATTTGCAAGTGCCATTCAGAATGACCACCGCTACTTTCCTGTAAATCGCAGCTAAAGGCTTCGTGTCCTAATTTTCTTAATTCTATTGTTACTGCTTGACTTTCTCCACAACCTACTAATATTTTCATAAATCAAAGTTTATTTTTAAATACCGTACTAATATACCAACTCCCTGTATGGCAAATAGCCTATTAATATTTAGTTTTTAATTAAATGTTTGTGCTTAGGCTACTTACCATACACTTTTCGTTATGCTCAATTATACAATCTTATTTTTATCTATCTTTTTAAATCTCCATAAGAATGTAACTCTCCTTTTTGTTTAATTTTGGTAGGTGTTACAAAACCACCTTTTAACCATTTATACTTAATTCCACTAAATGTAGCGTGTATTGGTAATAATTCATTTCTACCATTATAACCTATTTTAAAATAAATACAATCTATTTTTATAATTCCAGTTACATTATATACAATATCACCCTTTTTAAAAGGTAGTTTTTTAGAAAACTTATCTTTTAGTTTAGTAATTTTCTTATTTCTCAACAACTCTAATTCTACTATTAAAGAATTATATTCTTCTTCAAAGTTGAAGGTCAGTTTTTCAATCTTATCTTTTAAGTTCATATCTATTATATTTAGTCATTAATCCACAACGCACCATACCATAAACGTTGTGGTGCAATTAAAAAAAGCACACAACACAGAATATAAATAATAAAATTACTTACGTTTCTACCATATTAATACGCTTCCGCATATACATAATAATAGTGCTGTTAAGTCGCACATAATTTCCTCGTTTGTTTGTGGTAACCAGTTATTACCAAAATACTCTGTTTGTAACGTACCAAATACTAATGCCCATATAAGGCAAATTATCCCTAATATTCGTTTCATAATCGTGATTTTAAAATTCATATTCTTATTCGTTATATACAATACTACATTATACGTTCTAATTGAGTTTTTGTTTCAAAACTTTTTAAAAATTTCCCATACTATTATATCATATCATGTTCAATTATTTGAGATGGTGATAAATTCCTACATTCAACAATCACCTCTTCTTCGTGTCCATAATGCGATTCAACACCAACCATTTTTGATAAACTATTCACATCGAATATACATTGGTCTTTGGTTATTTCAATTTCAAATATAGTATAATATTTATATCCAACACCAAGTTGGTCTAAAATTATTTCGTGTGAATCTAATGATTTGGTTACTCTTAAAAATGAATTTTCTCTACATCCAATACCCATTTCTAAACATCTGTTGTATTTATCTTCATCACCAAAAAACATATATCTATATAGAGTTCCTGTATGTTTTACACTATCGGGTATTTCACCATTGAAATAATCATAAACAACATCTAATTCACTTAATTTAGTTGGATAACCTTCTATAATTCTTTTTAAAATATAAACAACATCACTTTCATAATATTGGTCAATATTTATATTCTCATTCAGAAACCCTCTGATTGTTGTTTTTATGAATTTTTTTAATTTATTGTTTTCCATACAAAAGTAAATAATTTATCTTGGCTAAGTTCTAAGATAGATATGTGTTATCTTTGTTTAAATATTATATAGATATGATACCTTCAGACTTTAGAGATTTTTTCGTTAGTAGTTCATCTATTATTCAGCAAGAGATAGTGTCATCTTTGCTATCACTGTCTTTACAAGACGCTCAAGTGAAAGATAATAAAGATGTCAAAGCCGTCACTTGCCCACATTGTTCAGCAAATAGTATTCGTGCCAACGGAAAGCTCAAAGACGTTCAACGTTATGTTTGCAACGGTTGCAAGAAGAATTTTAGTGAGACTACAGGTAAGTTTTGGTATAACATCAAAAAGAAAGACAGATTAAACCGTTATTTATATTGCTTACTCTCAGGCTATAGCATAAGGAAAAGTGCTAAAGAAACGGGCGTCTCAATTCAAACTTCTTTTGATTGGCGCCATAAATTGCTCACTTCATTTTCTAGTGTTTCAGTAGAAGGGTTTCAAGGTATCGTTGAAAGTGATGATTTATTCTTTAGCTATTCAGAAAAAGGGAATCGCTGTTTAGATAGAAAACCCAGGAAACGAGGTGAAAAAGCAACTAAAGCAGGTATAAGTGACGAAAAGGTAGCTGTAGTTGCCACATGCGATAGGTCTGGAAACAAAGATTTTAAAGTAGCCACGAGAGGTCGTATTAGCAAAAAGGATCTGGACAAAGTGCTTAAAGGGAAGCTGGATAAAGCCGATGTACTTTGTAGTGACAGTCATAAAAGTTATGGTGCATTTGCAAAAGCCAATACAATACCTCATAAAAAGTTCAACGCTTCAAAAGGGCAACGGATCGTGGATAAAGTTTATCATGTACAGAATGTCAATAATATGGATATGAGGTTAAGGAAGTTTATGGAATCCTTTAATGGCGTAGCAACTAAATATCTACAGAATTACTTGAATTGGTTCTTAGTACTTGATAAAATCAAAAATTCAACCAGTAAAATGACAACAGTTGCAGCTATTGCATTTGCTTCTAATAGTGCTTGGTTTGAATACAAACAACAACTGTTCAATATGCTAATTAGAACTTAGCCTTTATCTTATATATAAATTATCCCAATGTGGAAAGCCTATCACAAAACATTTCTATTTCCTTGTCAGTCATTTCTATATTTACATCTTCAATAACTCTATCAACCACTTTATCCCAATATATCTCTCTTATTCTAAAATCTTGTGTGTCATTATAATGGCTTTCACCATTAGCTTTGTAGTGATCAAACCAGGTATTCATCATATTTTCAAGTTCTAAATCAGAAAAGCTAGATGCTATAATTGTGTTATCACATTTATTATTATCCATGTGTTTTAATTTTAGTATAATTATCGTAGAAATCCTTATCCCCTATAAGCTGTCTTTTGTTTCGATATAAGTAGAATATATGGTCTGTACTTCTACCTTCAGCATTTCTACCTTTTTTGATATTATACTCTTTACCATCTTTATTTTTATACCTCCCTAAGCTTACTATATTGCGTAGTTTCATTTTATATCATTTAAGGATTAACATTTTCATTTTCAATATTTTCAAAGCTACCATACCCATGTTCAGTTTCTGCTAAACTACCATCGGATAATACTCTATTCCAATACCAAAAGTTACTAACTCTACCATAGATAGAATCTAAGAAGCAACCACTTTCAATACGCACATCACATGGATATATACTTTTATCTTGATTCCATCCTGTATGTCTTACAACACTTCCTATTGATGGACTTTCTATTCTTTTTCCCATATCCTAGCTATTTATTTTGAGTATTCTATTAACAATTTATCTTTTTCTGGTCTAGTTTGTATATAACTTCCATCCATTGGCTACTATCTATATTCATTGCTTCAGAAGTCTGTCCAGAATCTACAAACTCTTTAAATAATTTAGCTAGTTCCATTGCTGCTAATATATTGTTTTTCTTTGACAACTCACCACTATAAGGATTTGTATCACTAGATTTCATCATTAAGTTTACTAATTTTAATGTTGTCATATTTATTTTTTAATCCTTATAATTCATCTAATGTCTTTGTTTCATTTTAATTTTATTTAATTATATTTTTTTCTTCGAATTTCTTGTGGCTAATAGAATTAAATTCTTCGATAACATTACTCATTATTTCATTATCCATTATAGTTATCTCACCCTCAACATTATCCGAAATTAAAGATAATGCATAATGTTTCACTTTATTAAAAAGTTCTGTGGAAATCCACCCAAACTTCTCATTTGATTTTCTATAAGGTTTCCAAGAAATACAGACAGGGACATCATCATAGTACCAAACTCTAATACCAACTTGTGTATCAGTACATATCCATCTATGGTAGTAGCAAAAAGTAAGTCTTTCATTTCCACTAGGTTGTTCTAACCATTCGTATATTTCAAATTCAGACTCACACATTTCTAAAAAGTTAACACCATGCCTTTCCATATTTATGGTGCCTATTGTTTCTATTACATCTTCGATATTAATCATTGTTTATTAGATTTTTAAAGTCGTTACTTCTTTGTGCTTTCCCAGTTTCTATTCCTTTAGTATATCCATCTTGGAAAATCATAGTCATTATGTCTTCTGCACTTATTTCTTTAGTAATTATAAATTCTGTTTTTGATGTACTACACCAATATCTGTGTGGATGAAGTTTAGTTTTGTCTGAAATTATCCCCATTTTTCAAGTTCTGTATCTGTCATTTTGTTTTATTATAAAATTACATGCAAATATACTTAATTTTTTTAAAACCACCAAACATATTGGTAAAATAATTACCACTCCCCCATACTACCATCTGGATATACCCATAATCCATCTGCCATATATACACCATTGATATCATTTAGAGCTTTTTTACAAGTATAAGATGCACTGAAACAAACGTCACAATCTTTTTCATAATAGAGTTTGTTGTTATATTGTATTGGATATAATTTTTCTTTCGTCATTTTTCTTCTTTTATATATTTTATAATCTCATTAATTTGTATTTGGTGGTATTTAGAACTATATTTTTCTTTTATGTCATATAAGAAGTCAAGCACTTCGTTTATACCAATTTCTTCAACAAGTTCAAGAATATTGTAGTTATGAAATCTACGAAGTTTATAATTTGAGAAAACAATAGGACCTTCTTTCCCCCATTCCACAATAGTCTCTAGGTCTGATGAATGTAAGTGTACATTAGTATAATCAATATTAATTTTCATACATTGTGGATTATTCTAGATTTTATTTGTATATTTGCACACAACCTACTAATTTATATTAAATATTTTATAAAAGTTTAAATGAAACAAAGGCATTAGATGAATTATAAGGATTATAAAAGAAATAATAGACTAGATTTAATATTGGGCAATAATTCTAATCAGTATTTACGCTCTAAATTAAAACCGTATACTCTAAGTGAATCATATGATATAACAATAACTAGTTCTAACGATGGATTCTTGGTAACCTATGGAAACGCTAGTCGTTTAATGATATTTATATCACTGGATTTAAATAGTGTTATTGGGAATATAAATTTTACACATAGTGGATTTCTAGGAGTAGATTATGATTTATTTGAAAAGTACGGTATGTGTGAAGATTTTTTTCTGAATTATTATTAGATGAATTAAAGCTTAAAATTGGAGATATATATGGTGCTTTTGGAAAAATTTAATTATTAAAATGACTTACAAACACTATAGAAGAATGATTAGACTAGGTGAACTTGACAGTAGTTTATCAAATACTCTTAACCGTTGTAAATATATTGATAAAATGTTCTTAATGAAGAATTATAAAATTATTAGGGAAGATTATGGAACTACTGTTATATTTGATTTTAAGATATTTAAACAAGGTGCTTTCTTTATACTTGTTAACAAAGATAGTTTTGAGATAAAATCAATACATGTTTATAATATTTTCCTAGTGGGTTTTGTTGATAAGATTAGTTTCTCTATTACAGTAGATGATTTAGAAAAATTCATTAGAGATTTAATACAAGTAGAGCTTAAATTAAAAATAGGTAGTTATTATATTGAATGAGATGACATATAAACATTATATTAGAGGAGTTAATTTGTACGAGATATTAGGTGGGAAAAAGCCCTTATTATATGATTTGTTAAACCCCTTAACTAATTTAGATAGTTATGATATTAATCACGATGTTAGTGATAGTATAATCTCATTTTCAGATTTTGTATTTGAAAATAAATTGATATTTAGCGTAACAAATGTGCATAATAAAGTAGATAGTATTATTATACGTAGCAAATTTTTAAGAAAAATACACCAACTTATTGAAGATAGTATGTTTGAAGAACAATCATTTAATGATTTAGACGTTTTCTTTACAGATTTCATATGGTTTAATTTAGGAATTAAGGTAGGCCTTGATTATAATATAATTATCGATGGTATATAAAGAGTATAAAAGGAATATGAAGATATGTGAGATATTAAATACATACCCTGGTAAATATTTAGTTTATATCAAAAGCATATTAGATGTCATAACTGATATAGACAACTATTTCATCAACCACACCACATCAGACTATTTTGTTAAGATAGATACTTATTCTCTTAACTCTTTCCCTTATAGGATTGTTATTAAAACAAACAATGAAACAGATGAGATAATTTATGTTACATATCCTGTTATTAATAGTCTAGATTTGCAAAATATTGGTGAATATGATATGATTGATGTGAATAATATCATAAGAGATGCACTAATAGATACATTGGGTATAAACAGAGGATTTATTCTTAGTGAAAAAATATCAAAAAGGTATAAATAGTAGTAATATTAGTATATTTGTAGTGTAATACACAAACAACACAAGATATGGAACTAGAAAAGACTACAGAGGAACTAAAAAACATATTTACTTACATAATTTTTAATATATAGATTAAAATACTATCACACTATGCCAAAGCTCAAGTTTATATCATCGATTAATGAATTTATTAATGAAAGCAAAGTAAATTCAGACTTTAATTCTTTACCAAGTGATATAAAAAATATATTATCTTATGAATATGAATCACATTTTCTATCTAGTTATGATTGGAATGAAAAGCAAGATGAGTTCTCTGATAAAGAAACTTTTAATACTTGGTTAGAAGATAAAACAAATAGAGAATTCACAGAGAATATAGGTAATCTTATATCGAAAACAAGACAAGACCTAATAACTTTAAAGAAAAAAGAAAGAGCTACAAAAGCCTTGGAGTATTTCGAAGAACTAATAAAGCCTACATTAGGGAATGATGTATTAACAAAACCTTTGTCATTATTTGCAGAAATTGCAATATACAACAATCATACTATTGCTGATTTGAATAATGCTTTTTCAAAGATGAATGACATTATAGACAAACAAGGTAATATTGATTATTCTAAGGTAATACCAAGTGGTGTATTTGATGGTGAAGACATTTCTCTACCAGGTTTCGAGAGATTTGTAGAAGATAATCCAGAATATATAGGCGTATTTAATGATTGGAAGAAGTTATTTGATATAGAGATTGAAATGGTCTTAAAAGAATTAAATGCTTTTAGAGATTCAACATCATATGATAGGATATATAGATTGTATAAATTCTTAGTTGAATACAAAAAGAAAATGTAAAATGCTTGCATTTAACTAATAATAGTTATATTTGTATTTAATATAAAAAAAAATAAAAGATATGGGAGTAATGAATTTTGAATCCTTCAATGAAGGTGCTAATAAAGGCTTTAGCTTAACTGATAAGGAGAAAGAATTTCTTTGGGCTAAGATGGAGGTGAGTAAGAAGAAAAGAGCTACAGAGTCAAAGAATGACCTTTACATGGTGTTAAAAGATGGTAAAGATGTTGAAGATGAAGATCAGTTTATAAAAATTCTAAATTCGTTAGAATATAAAATGAAAAAAAGAGTTAAGGATGATACTCAAAAAGCACCAAAGGGTAAATATGAGGAGGGATTTGATTCTTTACGTACTAAGCTTCCAAGCTCTTGGGCTGGTGTTAAATACTCAGTAATATCTAGACATAAGAAAAAAGATTAAATCTAAACAGTGATATGGAGTATAATGACAAAGTAGAAAAATTTAACTCGAAAAATGGTAGACAGTATTTCAATGAAAAAACATTAATAGATGATTTACCATTGAGACTAGAACTTGGTAGTAGTTCACACCACCCAGATATGACTGGTGGTTTTGCAACTTGTGATATTAAATTATGGTGTAAATTTATAGATAATGATTGGTTTATGCCATATGCTTTCAATAGAGAACAGATTCTTTCATTTATCGAAATATGTTCCAATGATGGTGAAATAATATCACTGATGAGACTACTAGCAGCTAAAATATAATAATATAGTATATGAAATTGAAAATTATGAATTTGGTAAAAAGATTTTTGAATTGGATAAGACCAAAAAGTCCTTGTTGTGGAGAGCCAATGGCGAGTGTGTTTGAAATGGACTTGGATAAGTTGCTTTATGAGTGTCCCAAATGTGGCAAAGAGTGGATATAATTTTATTAATTAAATCAATCTATTCTTCTCTATCTCATTAAAATCTTTTGACATAATCCTATGTGGGTGATGAAAGCCGAAACTTGGATATATTATATTCTTGAAAAAATTGTCTAGTTCTGATATTCCAATGTCAAGTATTCCACAATCTTCTAGTATTTGAGATAATGCACTTGAATCAAATACAACGCTCTTATCTGAAGGTTGAATATACATAATAGTTTTTTCCCTACTACCTATAATAGAGACTATATCAACGCATGTATATTCTCCAATCCATACTTGTGTAGCATTACATCCGTCATAGTATTCTAATACGTTATTGATAGAACGTATTCTATCAATATTAGAATTGGTGCTAGTTTTTCTGTCTGATTTTGTGTATTCACCGAAGTTGGTTCTATATCTACCGAAATTGATTTAAAGTTTGTATTTAAGTAGTTAGTCACATACATATCAGATGACTTATTAGAAGTAACCAATGGTATGTTTTTATATGATGCTTTGTATACACCATTTTGTATTTCAATGGTAAAATCTTTATCATTTGATAGCTTTATCTCTTCCATTAAATCAAATCTATCTTTCGTCACAACAATGCTTTTTGGAGCAAATGTTATTTTGTTAACCATATTCCTAACTCTGTCCATTATTGATAGAGTTTCTTGGTCTTTGATGTCTAGTATATTTATCATTGTAATTTTGTTTACGCAAATATACGAATAATTTACATACAAAGGGATATATTACATATTATTTTCGTCTAAAAATTTATCTAATTTATCTCGGTTGATTGTATCAAACCCATTTAGAAACCTCTTGATAAGAGAATCACCTACTATATCGGTTACTGGGGCAAACATACTCATACCTCTACTTCTAGCTTCGGATTCTATGTCTTGATTAGATGAATCTTCTAAAGAATCACTATCTTCACAATCACACTCTTCACAGTCGTCTGAATCTATCATATCCATTACATCCTCTGCATAATCTTTAATAGAATCTTCTATTGATCCCAAATCTATAGTAACTTCTTCACCAAATTCGGTTTTATCGCTTGTATTATCTTCGTTTACAACTGATTTTGCTTTTATAAAATATGTTCTTTTCATCATAACTTGTATATTATACTCTTTAGAGTGTTTATTTCTTTGTCTTAGTTATACAAATGTGTTTTGTTTAAAAAATAATGTTAATTTTTAAAAGCTATAACCATTTTAGTGGTCTAAAATCTGATAATTTCCACACACCATCTGTTTCTTCCCTTATATTAAACACATATGGTTCTAATGGTTCTTCTGATAGTTCTGTTTCTTTATCTTTTATTTTATTTTTAATATCTTCAATATTATCATCATTAATTTCTTTATAATCAAACTTATTAATATCTATCACAGAATTCCCAATCACTAAGTCTCTTGTAACAACTTTACCACTTAAATCCACCAAAGAGTCATCATATGAGAACTGTCTTTCTTTTGATAATTTTCCCCTATACATAACTATTTTTTTAGTACGCACTTCTTTTATCGGATGATTGATGATAAAATCTATGAATTTATCATCTTTCTCTATTACAGTCTTATTTTGAACTAAAAAATTAATACCTAGCTTATCTAATCTATTCTTTATTATTTTAATCATTTCTGGTAAAGTTCCATTAGAAGCACCAATGCTAGTTAGGTAATCAGATATACCATCTCCCCATGGTAAAGTCATTAGACTCTCAACATTTTCTCTTATAAGAACTACTGATTTGACATATTTAAAAACATCTTTTATTACAGATGTTGCTATTTGTTCTTCAAATTCTTCAAATCCTTGACCATTTTTACTAAAATACCTAAAAGGTTTTATTTTGAATTTACTTGATAATTTATCACCATCTAGAACTAGCTTAAATATAGCTTGTGGGCTAGAGCCTAGATAGGAGTTAAACATTTTACTTCTAGAAGTTGATATCCTACCACCACCAGCTTTATATGATTTAATCATATTATTATCAAGAACAAATAATAATTTACTATAGTCCAACACATGATATAACTCACCAACATTCTTCTTTTCAAATAGTTTAATATATTTCATTTTCGATTAGTTATGTTTTAATCATATTATTACCCAATATACCTTCTTTATACATCTTTCTTTTAATTTTCCTTTTCCAGGTACTATAATCTTTGGTATTAGATGAAGCCTTAATATGTTTAAGTGAAGTACTTTTATAAAGCATCTGATCGAAGGTTAAATTATCCCATATGTCCTTAAAATCTATGCTTAGTTGGTATATATTTTGCATTATAGCAAATATTTCAAAATCTAAAATATTTACAGTATTATAGTCTTTAGAACGCATTTTTCTCTTAACACCATTATTACTAAGTATATCAGAAATATGGCTGTTGTTTATTGTATCATCTATCCAATGTGCTAATTCGTGTCTTATACTCCCCTTAATTCTATGAGAGTAAAACTCTTCCTTAACTCCGTAATGATAAGCATTAGCTTTTGATATATCACCACTGAATTCATCTCTGATAAATTTTATTGCTGACTTATTTAACCTAAGTGATATAATAGCCTTTCCAATGTTCAGTGAGTTTAAATCCCCACTTGGTTGGTAAAAATTATCAGAATTTAAGTCATAATCATTGATAAATATATCACAAGGATTTTTAGAATGACATTTTCTATGTATCTCTGATGTTAAAATTTCTGATGATATTATTTCCTTCATTGGTAATCTTTCTATAATACCAGTCTTATTTATTTTATTTATATAATCTTCAAAGAACGAGTATATTAATTCAACATCTTCATCTATGTCATATATTATCTTTTCTTGAATTATATATTTATCAAAATTATTTATATTAGTTTTCATTAGTTAAGTATCTTTTTTGGACTCTAGGTTTTCTTTTTCTATAATTTCTGATGCTATTCCCCAGTCTTTATAGAGTCTGTTTTTTAATCTTTTTTTAATTCTATCATCCAAACCCCACCAACTCCCAAATTTTTCTTCAAAGTCGTTTAGTACATAAGAAAAATCCCTTATTACAAAATTACCAAATCCAGTAGTTATGTCACCTATATCATAAAATGTTACATCATCTATTGCTTGAGTATATCTAGCATTCACCTCATGTGGTATACTCAAATACTCATTACTAGTTTTTTTGATAAATGCTAAGTCTGTATTACTTAATTTTCCAAATGTTTTTTCTTTCAATCTAAGTTTTTGGGCTTTAGATAAGTTTTTTTTATATTTGGTACTAACGAACTTATTATTACTCCTGTAGCTATCATAAGCATGTTGTAGTTCGTGTATTAGGATTTTATGAGAATATAGATACAAATCAAAATAATACTCATAGTATTCATTTAAAGCATCATTTTTCACTTTGTCTTTATATATCTTATTTAGACCCGATAGTAGTTTATCTGGGTTGTAAAATATATTTATATAATGTTGTGGAGTATTATTGTTTTTAGTGTTATAATAATTACCCATAATTCCTTCATCTTTCATAGATGAGTGTTTTACAACTAATTGTGTGTTTTTTATAAAATCTGATAATATATCATATTTACTATAGTCTATATTATGCAAGTAATAAGGTGGTATGAAAATAAATCCAACATTCCCTATTTTTTTATACTCTAAAGCCTCATCTCTGAACTTGATAGCTATCCCTTCTAATATATCATTGGATAGTTTAGATATTTCTTTAGTTTCGTTGTAATTTTCAAATAGTTTAATAATCATAATCTATATATTAAAATATATTTTTGATATTAACTACACAAGCACGACACATAATACTTAATATGTCGTGCTTGTTTTTAATATAATTAAAAGTGTGTATTAAATCTTTTTGATAATCTTCACTACTGTTATACTCATGAAATCATCAGTTTTGTTCAAATAAATTCTGTCCTATAATTTACCAAAATAACTTTTTTCTGATATAACTATACAGTAGTTATTCATTTCATCTTTTTGTTCTTCTGTAATTTTTTCTTTTTTCGCTCATCGTAAGGTGTTTTTTAGTGATTATCAATCAATTATTAATTATAGCCAAATATAAGCTTTTTATTTTGTTCTGAAAAGGCTTTGATAATATCTTTTTTAATATTATCTTTTGATTCAACATCTAATGAGTTTAGAATTTTTTTCTTACTAGATATTCTTTTCATTGAGACACTTCTCATTACTAATTCACTAGGGAATACTGTCCTGTCATATGCTTCTTTAAATTCTATTTTAACTTTCTTTATTTTTTCATTGTATTCTTTAGTCAATAAGTCTTTCTTTTTCTTATGTGCTTTACATTTATCACAGAACTTATCCTCATCAAATAGCATTTGGTCAAAATCTATATTGTAATATTTGTGACTATCACAGTATTGATAGTACCCTATATTATCCTTAAGCTCTTGTTTAAATTTCTTATTTATTCTAAGACTATACCTCCCAAAAATGATAACTTTGCTACTCTGTAACCAATATCCCCTTTCATCCGAAGAAATATCTACTATAGTAGAGTTATTTTTATTATAATTATCTACTATTTTTTTTGATTTAGACATAATTGACATAACCACATCTTTATCTTCATATAACACATTTAACAAAGATTCGCATCTATCTATTATTAATTTGTGAGTTTCAATATCAGCCATATTCATTATTTAATTTTGGAATTAATAAGGTATATATTCAACAACAAACCACAGCCATAAAAAGTGGAACACTTGATCTACAACAAAATGCCCCCATGGTAATGTATTTTGTTTTAATTCATTTTGGAATGATCCAACAGTTTTGCACCACCAAGCCACAAATGAAGTTCTATCTTGCAACCAGTGTTGTGCAAAAATTAATACAAGTTGTAACCAAGTTAATTCAGTAAAAAGAAATGGTATCATATACAATAGAACATGTACAGTACAAATCCAAGAACTTTTCTTCTTACCAACTGCCATCCAGTCATTTTGAAGTAAGAAGTCTCCAATAAAGTGTGCTAGTACATAATTCATAATTCGCAGATTTTTTTAATCAAAAATCTGTTATAATTAGGATTTTTAATGCCTTGAACATACCACATTACTTGACATGTGTCTAAAAAAGAGAAATCATCTATGTATGGTTTTAGTTTCTTCTTTTTCTTACGTGGTATTCTTTTTTGCCCGAAGAATCTAACATGACCATGGTTTTTTGGAGCTGTGAAATGTTTGTCTAAATCTTCATATTCTATTTTGGTATTTACCATAATTTTTAATATTTATCAATTAATACTACAGTTTTTTTGTTTGGATTATCAATATCCCCTGTATATGAATTAATGCTCCATTGGTATCTAGCTTTTGGCAATGGGAATTTAAGGGTATCCCAGTTGCTGCTATCATTTGTATCTGATACAAAATAATTATCAGTACTCACACCACAGTTCATAAATCCTCTAGGGATTTCCACTTCAATAGTCCTTCTACTTCTACTTGATATATATCTTTTTAATCTTGAAACATACCACCTTATTTTGTGAAATCTTGGTTGTCTTTCCTCGTTATTCATTTTTTATTATTTTTTGTTATTAAGTTCACTGATTCTTAGGAGTATTAATATTAGGATGAACTACACATTAGCTAAAGACTAATGTGTTTCAGGTTTCATAGACTCATCTAATGACAACGCCTCCACCTGTTTTTGTTTTACATCCGATTCAATCCATGAACCAGATAATATTTTTAAACCTTGTTTTAATATGTTTTTACTTGCATTAAAATCTCTATCATGTTTTTCACCACATAATGAGCAAGCCCATTCTCTAACATATGTTAAATCTTGATTTATCCATTAACATATATATTAATAAGTCTACCTTCCATATTGGTATTTTAAACTTTATTTGTATATTTACCAATGTCTTACATCACATCGGCTGAAGACCAATGTGTTTTACGACATAATTTTATAAAAAAATCCTACTATTAATGTTATTAAGAACGGGTTAATAAATGGTTTAATACTTTTCATTGTATAAAGTTTTTTATAAAAAAATCCTCGGTGCTTAGCTTTTCTGTTAAGCTATGTAGGTCTAAATCATCTTCTACCCAATAGAATACCCTTTTGTCTAATTTAGATTCGAAATCACCAATACCAAATGTAACCTCTTCGGTCTCTTTAGTACTTTTCCATTCTATAATAGCATTTACTAGATTTGTCATTTATGTTATTGATATATTTATTTATGCAAATATAATAAAATAATTGGATAATGAACACCTCTATATTACTTTATTATTGATAATATGAGTTTCGTGAAACACATTCACAATCATAGTAAGTTTTTTAATATATACTCTATGAAATATATAAAACCTTATAGAATATTCGAGAGTGTTAGTCCTAACTTCCCAACTACAAGGGATGAAGTTATAGAAGTTTGTAGAAAGTATAAAATTGAAAATTACACCATTAATGATGATTTAAGTATTGATGTTAATGGTGATGTTGAATTAGATAGTAAAAATTTAAAATACTTACCACTTAAATTTAATTACGTGAGTGGTGATTTTTACTGTCATGATAATAATTTAGAATCATTAGAAGGTAGTCCACAAACAGTAGGTGGTGGCTTTTTATGTGCTTATAATAAATTAAAGACATTAGAAGATAGCCCACAAACAGTAGGGGCTTTTAATTGTTCAGATAATGAATTAAAGTCATTAGAAGGTTGTCCATCAGTAGTGAATGGTAATTTTCTATGTGATGATAATGAACTAGAAACATTAAAAGGTAGTCCACAAACAATAAGTGGTGATTTTAGTTGTGGTAATAATGAATTAAAATCATTAGAAGGTTGTCCACAAACAGTAGATGGTGATTTTGAATGCTCTAATAATAATTTAGTATCATTAAAAGGTTGTCCACAAACAGTAAGTGATAGTTTCTATTGTCATGATAACGAATTAAAAAC
>Ga0136558_1000544_pt1 | contig 20682 bp, 18 predicted proteins | sample AntRauTorckE6833_FD_101391 | JGI IMG/M metagenome (GOLD analysis project Ga0136558, IMG submission 101391) | Saline lake microbial communities from Rauer Islands, Antarctica - Metagenome Torckler E6 #833 | ecosystem: Environmental > Aquatic > Non-marine Saline and Alkaline > Saline | place...
AAACTACTTTGCGTTCGGCTGGGCTTGCACCACAAGGGCATTTTGCCATTTCACTCTGTAAAAATAAGGTCAAAGACGGAAGCATGTGACTTAGCCACAGCTGAGTCGGGGTCGAAAGTACTTAGCTAAAATGCAAGCGTAGCGAAGGATTTTAGTTAGTAACTTGTGGCCAAGTCCAGTCCTGAACTTGAAAGGCGGAAGTTGGTGGCTGGGTCGTTACACTACCAAAGGTAAGGGTACTGGTAGAATTAAAACAAGATACCAAATTTCAGTGAACAAAAATTAGTTACGGTAGGTGCGCCACAGTCCTCGTATAAACCAGAAGACACTGAGCGGTCCGGCGGTGATAATTAAGATGGCATTCATCTCCAGTTCAATTTGGTATTGGTAGCTAACCCAGTAAGTACCAATGGCGCTGATGGGTAGTAACAAGGAGGAACCATATACCCACTTTGAAAGCGACTGTTTAGAAATAAGTGTATCCCGAGTCGTTGTGGCTGAATGGTGGGCTCGATGTTTTTGTAAAGGAATCCAACACAGGAATAGTAAGACTGGCAAAACCAGTGAAAAAGGAAATAAAGGTAATAGAGCAATGCTGCCGTAGCTAAATAATAATAAACCGCTTAGTAGCCACATTTCATATCGGTTAAAAGCTATGGTGGTTGGTATTCGTGAGAGCAGCCAGTGACCACCAACGAAGAGTAGGTAGCCAAGCAAGAATTGTTCGGCAAAAAGTTGCGGTTCAATCCAAGTGTAGGTGAGTACACCAGTACTTTCGTTCAGTTCTGCGTTCCACATAAAGCTATTCCAAAGACCAAGTCCAATTCCGCTAAGAGTGAATATGCCGAGTAACGCAAGGGAATGCATTTTTGCAGCTCGTATTCGAAACCAGTACCAGCCAGCAGCGATGGTAAACACCGCATGCCACGCGAGACTAGTCCAGACGATTGTGAATGGGAGACCACTATACAGCACTGGTACGGGAACTCCTTCAACTAAGAATCCAAAAATTGCAGCGACTACAAATAAGGCACTGAAATGGCGTACTCGAAATCGTTCTAGTAATAGAATAAAGGTATAACCGAACACACCATAGAAAAGCAGTATACCTACTGTACTGGTATCGGTGGTTAGGGGATAGAACCAGACTTCTGATACGCTCACAGTTACCGCTCCCATACCAATTACGAGTAATAGTTTATAGAACCAAGGTTTCGCTGCTGTGATGATATTTCTCATATTTTTATAATATAAAATATTCGGTCAAAAAAATAGTTTTGTTATACTGAGAGTATGCGTAAAATATATGATACTTCATACGGCATCATACCGGTCCGCCAAGGCGAGTCGGGTTGGGAGGTGTTGTTGATTCACCAAATTAGTAATGATCGGGGTGATAGTTACTGGATTGTACCCAAAGGACACCCCGAAGAAGGAGAGTCACCGCTAGAGACAGCTACCCGCGAACTACAAGAAGAGACCGGCTTAGTACCGGAAAAGGTAGAGGATACACAGCCGATACGTCTGTCGTATCAGTTCCGTCACGCTGGTACGATGATTCATAAGACAGTCGTATTTTTTGTGGGACATATTGCACAAGGAGCCAAGCTTACTTTACAGGTAGCTGAGGTAAAAGAGGCAGCGTGGTTTTCTTTCTCCAAGGCACAGTCACGTATTACTCATGCCAACGCGAGGCGTATGTTACAAAAAGCCGAGGCGTACTTAACCTAGTGTTGAGTCGGACGCGTACTGAGTCATTATTATTAGTGTTGTAGTTGGTAGGCGACACTGTTTTTGCCTATTACGGGTCGCCGTTGTTATACTAAAAGTCTATGTCACAATCTTATATCCCCAACGATACTGTATTGCAGAAGTACGCTCGTTTATTAGTTCGCTTTGGTTTACAAACTCGAGCCGGAAAACCAATCGCCAAAGGCAGCGTTGTCTTATTTGAAGTACCCGATGTGGCTAAGTCGTTTTATTTTCACTTACAAAACGAAATCCTTGCTGCGGGGTACCAGCCGATGGGTCGTTTATTACCTACTGATGATGAGCAGTATAATCTTTCTGAAGCATTTTATACCCAAGCTAAAAAGTCTCAACGGGAGTTTTTTCCGGAGGCGTACACGCGTGGTGTGATGCAACAAATTGATGGTCGAATTGCAGTCTTGGCTAAAACTCATCCAGATCCACTGAAGAATGTAGCTCCCAAAGTGTTGATGGAAGCTGCTGAAGCAAAAAAACTAGGGAAAGAATTATTTTTCGAAAAGGTAAACGCTGGCAAATTAGCCTGGACATTAGCTTTTTACGGTACTGCCCAAGCGGCTGCCGACGCTGGCATGAGTGAACGAGCGTATTGGAATCAGATTATCAAAGCTTGTTACTTGGATCACGAAGATCCAGTGGCTGAGTGGAAGAAAATTAACCGGACAGTGCAGAAGACGGCCCAGAAATTGAGTCAACTGAAAATTGATCAAGTACAGGTGTTGGGTCCAGATGTTGATCTTACAATTGGCATCGGAGCCAATCGAGCGTGGCGAGCTGGGGGTGGCAATAACGTACCGTCCTACGAGGTCTTTACTTCACCAGATTACCGTCGGGTAAATGGCTGGATTCGTTTTAATCAGCCTTTGTATGATCGTTACGGTAATTTAATTACCGATATACGTTTGGAGTTTCGTGATGGGGTGTGTGTTCGTTCATCCGCCACTAAAAATGAAGCCGCTCTAAAGCAACTACTGCGCACACCGGGAGGAAATCGGCTGGGAGAATTTTCTTTGACTGATGCAAGTTTGTCACGAATTACTAAGTTTATGGCGAATACCTTGTACGATGAAAATGTGGGCGGGAAGTATGGTAATACGCACGTGGCTATTGGTTCAGCGTATCGTGATTGCTATCAAGGTTCGAAAACTCCAAAAACCGACGCTGATTGGGATGCTTTAGGATATAACGATTCGGTTGTGCACGAAGATATGGTCAGTACCAGTAAACGGACTGTTACAGCCACCTTAGCTGATGGAACGCAGACGGTAATCTACCAAGACGGACACTTTACGGTGTAGGCTATTGGTAGTAAAGGCTATTCGCGATAGTTACGCTGGCACTGAAAGAAATTATAGACAATTGCGTATTATATGGTGTAATCAAGTAACGAATTATGGACATCAATAATTTTACAAACAAAGCCAAAGCGGTCTTAGAAGAGGCGGTGCAACAAGCATACGAGCGGTCGCATGCCCAAGTAGAGCCACTGCATATACTCTATGCAGTACTAGAAACCCCTGATACACTCGTGCGGCCGTTGTTGCAAAAAATAACCGTTGATTTATCGGCGGTAGCAGAGGCGACGACTACTGCCTTAGCGGCTCTGCCAACCCTTGCAGAGCCAGCGAATCCAACCATGACTCCTGCCGCAGCGAGTGTGGTCCGCCGAGCAACAGCGTTGGCAAAAGATTGGGGCGATGACTACGTCAGTGTTGAGCATTTATTGTTAGCCCTTGGTGATGCGCCAAAACCAGTGGCTGAAATTTTAACCGAACACAGTTTACAACCCAAAGACATTACTGAACCAATTAAAGAAATTCGTGGCACTATGAAAGTAACTGACCAAAATCCAGAAACAACTCAAAATAGCTTAGAGAAGTATGGGACCGACTATACTGCGTTAGCAAAAAACGGAGAGCTAGATCCCGTTATCGGTCGTGATGAGGAGATTCGTCGAGTGATGCAAGTGCTATCGCGTCGAACTAAAAATAACCCTGTACTACTCGGTGATCCAGGGGTAGGTAAAACCGCCATTGCGGAAGGATTGGCACAGCGGATTGTGCGGGGTGATGTGCCGGAGTCCTTGAAGGATAAGCGTTTAATTGGTCTTTCGGTGGGGGCGTTACTGGCCGGAGCAAAATACCGCGGCGAATTTGAAGAACGCTTTAAAGCAGTGCTCGATGCAGTTGCTGAAGAGGCTGGTAAGGTCGTGCTATTTATCGACGAGCTACACACTATTGTGGGAGCTGGTGGCGGCGAGGGAGCGGTTGATGCCGGTAATATGCTAAAGCCAATGTTAGCTCGGGGGCAGTTGCGGTTAGTGGGGGCGACGACGCGCGAAGAGTATCGTAAATATATTGAAAAAGACGCGGCGTTGGAACGTCGTTTTCAGCCAGTAGCGGTAGAAGAACCAGATGAGGCAGCGACACTTGCTATCTTGCGTGGTCTTAAAGAAAAATATGAAATCCACCACGGGGTTGAGATTACTGATCCGGCACTAGTGGCGGCAGTGCGTCTTTCTAATCGATATATTACCGGCCGTAAATCACCCGATAAGGCAATTGATTTAATTGATGAAGCTACGGCTGCCATTAAGATGCAGATGGATAGTATGCCAACGAGCCTTGATCAGCAAGAGCGGCAAATTGCTCAGTTAGAAATTGAGCGAGAAGCGCTAAAGCGAGAAAAAGATATTGAAAGTAAAGCCCGCCGAGAAGAAATTGAACAAAAACTTGCTTCCCTGAAAGAAGAGTATGCAGCAGCGAAAACCTATTGGGAACAGGAGCGAGAGATGGTGCAGGGAATTCGTGATGCGGCTGAATCAATCGAGCAGTTGCGTGGTCAAGAAGAGCGTGCCGAACGAGCCGGAGAATACGATACCGCGGCTAAGATTAAGTATGAAGATATTCCAGCTGCTGAGAAACAAGCTGCTGAGTATCGTACCAAGCTAGAAAAAATTGCACCAGAAGATCGGCTGATTCGTGAAGAGGTGACCGAAGAGGATGTGGCTGCGGTAGTAGCGCGCTGGACGGGAGTACCGGTCGCGCGCTTACTGGAAACTGAAGCTGCTAAATTAATGGAGCTTGAAGAATCTCTGCACGAACGAGTAGTAGGACAGGCTGAGGCAGTAAATGCAGTTGCTCGTGCTGTGCGACGTTCTCGGGCTGGTTTAAAGAGCGGTGGTCGTCCGATTGGGTCTTTCTTATTCCTTGGGCCGACCGGGGTAGGAAAGACCGAGTTGGCTAAAGCTTTGGCAGCCAGTTTGTTTGATAACGATCATGCGATGATTCGTTTGGATATGAGTGAGTACATGGAGCGACACTCAGTCAGTCGATTGGTGGGTGCGCCACCGGGATACGTTGGATATGAAGAGGGTGGTCAATTAACCGAACCAGTTCGCCGGCGACCATACTCTGTAATCTTATTCGATGAGATTGAGAAAGCGCATGCTGACGTGTTTAATCATTTACTGCAAGTGCTTGATGATGGTCGATTGACTGATGGGCAAGGTCGAACGGTTGATTTTAGCAACACCATAGTAATACTGACCTCAAATCTTGGTAGTGAATTCATGTTGGATATAAAAGACACTACCGAACGACACAAGAAGGTAATGGAGTTAGTGCGGCAATCGTTCCGACCAGAGTTTCTTAACCGGCTGGATGATATTGTGTTGTTCGATCCAATTGATGACAGTATGTTGCAAGAAATTGTTGCTATTCAATTGCAAGCGATGTTGGAGCCATTGGCTGAAGAGAAGGGGATTATCGTTACGGTTACTGATGCAGTTAAAAAGCGCTTAACTACCGTTGGGTACGATCAGGCGTACGGTGTGCGACCACTTAAACGAGCCATTCAAAGTGAGTTAATGGATCGTTTGGCGGATGCGATTATTCAAGGAAAAATTCCAGAACGAGGCAAGGTCACAATCGATGAGCGTGACGGTGAGATTGTGGTCGAATCAACTGATACCGATTCATCCACTGAAGAATAGCTCTAATTGCAAATAATAACGAAAAAACGCTGGCTCTAGAGCCAGCGTTTTAGATGAGCAATGGCGTAACGCAAGGCCTTGATGTCGCCCCAAGCAATTTGAGGATTGCTGTGCGGAGCGGCAAAATCTCGTACCAGTACAAACGCAACGCCGTGCTTTTTGCACCGCTTTCGTTTTTGTTCAATCCGATGTTGAGATTGTTTGAGGAATTCAGCCAAAGCTGCGGCATTGGGGTGTTGAAATCGGCGAAACAAACGAACCCCACGCTGGGTGACTTGTACTGGAAGAAGGCGGTCATCACGCGGCATCTTAACCCAGAAATCAATACCCCCAGCATCCTCGCGGCGAGTAGCCGGAATAACAAAACCCAGTCGATACTTGAGGTTGCGCCGACGGCGCGTCTTACGAAAGCCGTGGTAAAGTAACGATTCAATGAACACTTGCTCCCGGCTCGGGAGCTGATATCGTTGGGACATCAGATAACTCCTGTTGGGGAATGGCTGAGCCTACGATAGAGGACTGGTGCAAAAAATACAAGGTTGACGGCTGGTTACTCTAGTGGGAGATTACCTTCACCACAGATTTTGGTAGTGACGTATCCAATAAGCATTCCCAATATCATGCCATCAATTAGTGCCCAGTAGGGTGAAGTAAGGCCAGTCCAAGTAACTATATCTAAGGTAAGAAATGGTTCAAGAGAATCTTTGGCCAAGAGAATTAAAATCAAAAAATAGAATAATCCGATGCTACCACCGCGCAACCACCACGGCATACGTAGCTGAGGAATAGCTGGGTGATAGGTAAATATACCCATAAAGCCAATGGTAATACTCATGGCCATAATCAGTAATACAAACCCAATTTTAAATTCGAGGGTAGTCTCGACTGGAATTAAAGGAAGAATTAGCAGCACCAGTCCACCGATAATAAAACCGATAATTTTACTTACTGCAACTCGACCAGTAATAGTTTTTGTATTGAATAACATAAGAATGATTTACCCATTAACGTCCCTTGTCCCCAGTGTATCATAGCTACTTACCGATAGGTAGGTAAAATGGTATAGTGGAATTAAGATATGACAACCGCTCCAACCGCCACCACAAAAAATAAAATTATTACCGCTGGGAAGAAGCTGTTTGGAACACAGGGATTCGTAGGAACTTCCATGTCTGATATTGCGAAAGAAGTTGGTATTACCAAAGCCTCGCTTTATTATTTTTACAAAAACAAACAGGATCTGTATCTTACGGTTTTAAGTGAGGTGCATCAGCAAATCGAAGCTTTATTTGCGAATACTACACCTCAGAACCGAAGTACGCAGAACATTGAAGGTTTGGTATTGCAACTCATTGATATTATGACGTCATGCGGAGCCTTGTTAGATGTGATTAATCCGACTCACTTTGATGTAACGGATCCAGCCTTTCAGCAAGTATTCGCAAAAGAGCTAATGATAGAGAAAAAAAACCGAGCCTACCTTAAAAGTTGTGGCGTTACTAATACAAAGCTCGCTAGTCATACTCTCTTTACTGCAACGCAGGGGTACGCGTTACGAGTAAAATATGGTGTCGATGACATAAAGCCCAAACAATTTGCCAGGTATATAGCGACTATAATCAGTACATAATTATGAGAAAAATTTTTACTCAAAAACGATATTGGGCAATCGCAATAATCACTGCAGGAATTATTTGGTGGTGGTTTGCTGGTTGGGCGGAAAGTGGCCTACCGGCAGGAATTGAAACTGGAGTTGTGACCCGTGGTGAAGTGATGGAGGTAGTTAGCGAGACTGGTTATGTAAAGGCGGTCCAGTCAGTAGAAGCTGCGTTTACAAGCGGTGGTCGAGTGACCGACATTCTCGTTATCGAAGGGTCTGTGGTTGAAGGAGGTGAGGTTATGGTAAGGCTCGATGATGCTGCGGCGCTGGCAAACATCGCATCAGCCCAAGCTCGTTTAGAAGCAGAGCAGCTGCGGTTACAAGAGCTGCAGAGTGGTGCCGATATAAACAGCGTGGCGGTTACTCAATCTGCTGTAGTTTCTGCTGAAACAGCTTTAAAAAACGCAAAACAAAACGTAACAAAAGTAACTACCCAACAAAATCAGTTGGTAGCGAATGCGGCCAAAAATCTCCGTACTACTGGATTGCAAGCCTACTTAGTGAACGAGGAGCGAGAGAATTCAGACGGATCTTATATGGCACCACAGGTAACTGGTGTATATGACAGTGAAGAAGAAGGGGTGTATCGCATGGAACTGTATAGATCAAATGCACCGTCGGGGTATTCCTATCGGCTCTCTGGGTTAGAAACTGGGGTCGAACCGGTTTCGGCCGTAAATCCCACAGCGGTGGGTACTCGGGGTCTGTTTGTGCAGTTTCCAGATAACTTTGCGGCGCGCACTGAGTGGGAGATTCCAGTTCCTAATACCCGTTCGACCAGTTACTTGAATAACCTCAATGCATATCAAGCAGCGGTAAAGAGTCGTGACCTCGCTATAGCTAATGCGGAGAGTGCTGTCGCTGCTGCTGCAGCAGCGTTGCAGCAGGTGCAATCTCAATTGACTCAGGTATCTGGGTCAGCTCGAACGGAAAGAGTGGCCGCGCAACGAGCGTTGGTTCGACAAATGCAGGCGGCGGTACGTTCGGCGCAGGTGCAGTATGATAATACGATACTGACAGCCCCATTTTCCGGTTTGGTAACCGATGTGTTTACCGAAGTCGGTCAAATTGTTTCGGCGACAGCACCGGCAGTATCGCTTATTTCGCAGGGACAATACGAGCTTGTGGTGTCAATTTCAGAAGTTGATATTGCAGAAATCTCACAAGGCGATAAGGCGGCGGTTCGGTTTGATGCCTACGACAATGATGTTTTTGATGCACATGTTGCGCGTATTGCTCCAAAAGCACGGTTGGTTGATGGAGTGCGGGTTTTGGAAGTTACGTTGGTGTTTGATGCCTTGCACGAAGAGATTCGTGATGGCCTTTCGGCTGATATTGATATCACTACCGCTAAACGAGAAGGGGTAGTGGCGGTTCCTACTCGCTCTATCTATGAAGATGCAGAAGGAAAATTTATCCGTGTAATCAGTGGCGATGAGATTCAAATAGTCAGAGTTGAAACTGGGTTACGTGGCTCAGATGGCAAGACCGAAATTATTTCTGGGCTCAACGGGGGTGAAACTATTATTACGTTTGCCAGTGAAGAGGATATTGCTGCAATTGAGAAATAGTCATGAGTTTATTTGCGGTAAAAAATTTAGAAAAGACCTATTTTGGTGCAGTGACAGACACTAAGGTTTTAAAAGGACTTGATTTTACAATTGAGTCAGGGGAGTTTGTGTCCATTATGGGGCCATCTGGTTCGGGAAAGTCGACATTACTTCATATTCTTGGTTTTTTGTCCGATCACACCGCTGGGGAATATCGATTTAAGGGACGACGGTACGAAGAGCATACTGAAGATGAGGTTGCGAGTATTAGAAATACTGATATGGGATTTGTGTTTCAGTCATTTAATTTATTGCCCAGACAAACTATTTTTGAAAATGTACAACTGCCTCTTCTGTATTCTGGTCGACCGGAATCTGAGTGGAAAGATCGAGTGCAAGAAGTGGTAGAGATTGTGGGGCTTACACATCGTCTTGACTACGAAACGTACAAACTTTCTGGAGGAGAAAAACAACGTGTCGCGATTGCCAGAGCTTTAGTAAATGGCCCTAGCGTTATCTTTGCTGATGAACCAACCGGTAACCTTGACTCTAAGACAGGGCAAGCGGTCATGCAAACACTACAAAGACTACATGATGAATTGGGGCACACAGTGGTTCTTATTACTCACGAAACCTTTACTGCCGAACATGCTAATCGAATGCTGTATCTCGTTGACGGTAAGATTGAGCGAGACGAGTCAATTGCCAGCCGCCGTAATGCGAAAGCAGACTTTACTAAATAGCGTATGCCTTTCAAACACGTCATCATTACAGCATTGCGGGGATTACGAACGCACGTTACTCGTTCGGCGCTCACAATCCTCGGGATTGTGATTGGGGTGGCGGCAATTATCATTGTGATGTCGCTGGGGCAAGGAGCTCAAAACCTTATTCTAGATCAGGTGAGTGGCTTGGGTCCTGAAACGGTGGTTCTAAATCCGGGTGGCGATACCACCGACATCACTTCTCTATTGTACGCTCAATCAATAACTCAAGATGACATCGATGCTCTCAGCCGAAAACAGAATGTACCAAACTTAGTTAGATACGCACCATTTGTAACGGTTCCAGATCCAGTCGAGTATCGAGGTGAGGTGTTTCGCCCAACTATAATGGGCGGCTCGGTCGAGTTTATGGGTAAATTACTTGACTTTGGTGTTGATGATGGACGTTTCTACAATGATGATGATATCGACCAACAGGCGCGTGTGGTTGTCATTGGGTCTGATATCAAAGCTGATATTTTTGGAAATGGTCGAGCGGTTGGCGAGCAAATTCAGATAGCTGATCGCAAGTTTAAGGTTGTGGGTGTGTTTGAGGATGTGGGAAGTGCGGCTGGATTTAATGTAGATAAGCTCATTATGTTGCCCCACACTAGTGCACAAACGTTTATTACCGGAAACGATTTCTATAACGAAGTTCATCTAGTGGCCGATGATGCTGCCAATGTAGAAAAGATGGCCTATGATATTACTCGCACATTACGTGAGACACACGATATAGGATATGGGGAAGATGATGATTTTCAAGTGAATACGCAAGAGGATGTCATTGAACAAATTGAAACTATTGTAAACGTATTCACTGCTTTTTTGGTAGCGGTAGTTTCTATCTCTCTCGTAGTCGGTGGTATCGGTATTATGAATATTATGCTTGTGTCTGTCTCTGAACGAACTAAAGAGATTGGTTTGCGGAAGGCCTTGGGTGCGCGCAAAAAAGATATTCTCACACAGTTTTTGACTGAGGCTATCATCCTTACTAGTATCGGCGGGTTAGTTGGTACGGTTATTGGGGCACTTATTTCTTTTGGGGTGTCGATTATCTTGGCTCAGACTGTGGCTGATGGTTGGTCATTCAGTTTCCCAATCCTAGGAGCATTGCTGGGAGTTGGAGTCTCAGCGTCGGTAGGGTTATTGTTTGGCATCTATCCAGCAAACCAAGCCTCGAAGAAGAGTCCAATCGAAGCGTTGCGATATGAGTAAAGGTCACACATTTTCTTGCTTCATTGAGTGCAAATGTTGCCGGCCTGTTTATTTTACTTTTTGCTCTTGAGCTGATTGTGCCTGATGGAGTAGTGTTGTTGCTCGGCTTCACCGCACATTCTTACTGTTGCGGTGGTGGTAGCTGATATTTTGTCGTTGTAGACAGGTGGAATAATAATGTACTAGTACTGTGGTGGTATAGTAATAAAATGACTCGTATACAAAAATTAGCCATCGCGTACTTTGTTATGTTCGTTGGGGTAGTAGCACTAGATTTCATACCAGGATTAAAAGACAGCCAAGGATATTTATTTGGATTATTTTCGTTAGATGTATACGATCACAGCTTGCATGCGTTCTCTGGTCTTTGGGCGCTGGTGGCGGGCTTGGTGTCACATGGACAGGCGGTGCGGTACTTTAAATTATTCGGAACGGTATATTTCTTTGATGGGGTAGTGGGTTGTTTGTTGGGAAATGCATATTTGGATCTTGGTATTTTCTTGTATGGGCCAACCGATTGGAGTTGGGTAGTAAAAATATTAGCTAGCTTACCGCACATCTTTATTGGGGGAGTGGCCATGTTTATTGGTTTTTATCTTGCTTCACAAACGCGATGGAAATAAAGTGGCAAAAATTTACCGTTGGTTTAATGGTGAGTGTTAGTTTTTTCTTTCTGGTTAGTGGAATAGTCAGTGCTCATAAAATAAGCCCTGAATTTATTGAGAAAGTAACTGGAGAAACAATCGTGTACGATGATCATCACGGTAATCAGGAAGCCGTCGAAGCCGATCCTCGAGGAGAAAACCGTACGTATTATAGTTTTCCTGAATGGTATATCGTATATTCAGCCCAAGAATATGCCGACTTCGTTACGGCCGGTGGGTTGCCAAGTGAGTATCCGTATTTCACATCAATTAAACAAATGTGGGATAGTTGGAGCTATAGTGAGCAAGCAGCAAACGAGCCACCTGATGGCACTACCAATACAGTCTTGTGGACGATTGCTCTTAGTTATACCGTTGAGACAGCTATGATTGGATTGCATGAAAAAACAACTGGTCGTCTTAGTGAGGGGAGTTCATTTCGAAACAAAACGGTTGAGGATCGTTACGTTGACGCACAGGCCGAAGCGTATGGTGCGTTTCTAAACCAAACTCCGTGGTTTTATTTTCCCTATGGTACGTCTTTAGGTGGTTTATGGAAAACGTATGGATGGAGCAGTCTAACACCACGTGGTTTGGAACGACGTGTTAGTTATACGATTGGATATATTACAAAAGCTATCTATGCAAAGGGAATTAGGTTTTTATCAGAATCAACATATGAAGGTGGTGCCGGAAGTACAACAGAGGTAGAGGTGGTGGCAATATCCAATGTAATGAAGACGGTGACTGCTACTTCATCTAAAGTTTTGGGGACGACAGACCGATATCAAATAACCTTTCCTCGATATCGGGCTTTTAAGGATGTGGCGGTTAATTTCGCACAAAATGGTGGTGAGTTCGTGTCTATTGCTGGTAATGAGGTTATTGCTTTTTCAGTGGTAGCCGAATTACCGTTCTCGTGTGACAGTCTTTCGTCCCAAGTTCTTTATCGTATGCCGTTGGTTACTGACCAAACTCATGCTCGTTACATGTTGCAAGCGGAGGTATCTGAACTAGCGACTGCACTACGACAGACACAGGTGTGCGGTCTAGACGTTGAACATATTTACGATTATTAATCTTTAATGTAATTGTAGAACGTACTACTAAGTAATTCGTCAGGGTCGTATTTACGTTTTTGAGCTAAGAAGGTAGGGAGTTCTGGATAAGAGGTGGTTAGTTGTTCTTTACTGTAATGCAGTTGGTAGGGGAGAAAGAAGCGTCCGTTGTGTTTGTGTGTGATATCAATTAATGCTTGTGTATCACGCTCCATCTTGTGATTTCCTTCTGCAGTGGTGGGTTGGTTAATAAAAAGTACTACTGAATAGGCTGGTTCTGGAGCGTAGGTAAGTAGTCCTCGTTCTTTATGTACTACTCGGACTGATGCATTGAGTAGATTAATGTCATTTTCTTTTACTAGTGTCCGCATATCATCAATGAACGGTACAATATTCTCTCGAGGAATAAAATACTCATGCAAGATATCAGTCTCTTTAACCAAGTTATTGTAAAGATAGGGTACAGAATCATGCATTGGCTCATTGCGAGCTACAAAACAAGCTTCACCTGAGCTGATAGCGTTCGTGCGACTGATTGAGCATGATTCAAATCTAGGTTCAAGATATTTCTCCGCCCACCACCGCAGTTGTTGAGCAGCTGAACCAGATTTTGACATATTCATAAAAAAGCGTCGCAATTTGACGCTACTTACTTCTTGCAATGGAGGTATGTCATCAATGGTAACGGGGTCGGCAGTTTTGCGGTATACGTAAACAATTGACTCATCGAGTAGGGTGGTGGGGGCGGTTGATATGTGGGTATACATTAGACCAACTTGGGTGTCATTCTTTATGTGGGTCTCAAAGTAGGTGGGAAATTCATTAAAAGGCATCACCATCCGCTCAGATTCGTAGACATCGTTGGGTACAATCTTGAGTTCAGCGTCGAGAATCACGGCGGCTAAACCATAGCCACCCACAACGGTTTCGTAAAGGTCGGTGTTTTCAGTACGGCTGGTAGTAACAATCTTTCCATTGGGCAACATAACACGCATGGAAACTATCGAGTTCTCAACAGCACCACTGTTATGATCCATGCCATGGGCGTTAACAGAAATAGAACCACCAACTGAAAAAATATCAGTAGACTGCATTGCGGATACTGCGTAGTTAGGGTGGAGAATGTTTTGTATATCATGCCACGTTGCACCACTCTGTACTCGCATGGTCATGACGTCTTCATTGACGGCTACTGCATTAAAATTACCCATATCAAGCACTAAGCCGTTTTTCTGAAAAGCATGGCCACCCATACTGTGTCGTGCACCAGCGATAGATACAGTAAGGTTTTGCTGTTTGGCGTAGGTAAGGGCATCTGCAATGTCAGATTCTGAGGTGATATTAATTACTCCGTGTACAGGAGTTTCGTTCAGACAGCTGGCGTCGTTAATGGTGCCACCGTACTGTAGCCAGTTAAGGGTTGCAATGGCACCATAGAGCGCTTCAGTTGGTAAGTTGTTTAAATCTTTGCCGGGTTGGGTTGGTGGACAGCCATATTTATTTTCAGGGTCTTCTGTTATGGCGTCAATTTTGAAAATACCAAATGTAAGAAACGCAATACTGGTGGCGAGAAATAATTTGGTTTTAATACCTACACGCGAAAAGGGGTTTTTCATATTTTAAATATAGCATTTGTTGGGAGAGCGATTATTTTTCTGTATACAGACCCCGATACATAATCAGACTATATTTATGCCCTTAAAGAAGTGGAGTATTAATTTTTTTCTGGGTGATAAGGTTTGGTATCCAGTTTTATAAAATTTAAAACTAATACAGCAGGAACCCGAGTCTAGCGATATTTAAGCCCTTCGCGTTTGAGTATTTCAATAATTTGTGTCTGTGATAATGGAATCCAAGGTGAGCTATCTGGATCAATAGAGGATAGTGCTGGACTGTCGCCTTGGTTCCACCATTTTGCTTGGTAAGGGGTATTTTCAAACAAAACTCTTTGCCCACCTTCATATACCAACTGCCCATTCCATTTCGGATAGGTATTGGTGGGAAGGGTTGGCTGAGGGATTGGTCCTTCCCCAGGGAGGACGGGGCCAATTAATTGCCATGGCAATTCCCAAGAATTTAAAATAGGATTATCTGGCTGATTGTTTTTAGTCCACCACTTTGCCTCGTATACGTTGCCTCGCCAAACGACTTTTGTACCCTTGAGGTAGACTCCTCCTTCTTGCCAGACCGGATAAGGGCTATTGGTTGGGTCATCAATAATATGTTCAGTGCGACCATTATCGGACTCGGTGACTAGTTGAGCGTTCTGCAGGAGGTCACCAGTAAATCCTTGGGCGAGCACTGTCGTGTATGTACCGGCAGCTGCTGTCACACCACTACAGACGTCTGACACAATTCGAGTGTCGACATAGTTTTCTCCACAGGGAACGTCGCGGTTGGCTGACCAGATTGACATTCGGCCAACATTACGACTGCGGGTAAATTCATTTAGCTGTTCAGCGTCTTTAATTGTAAAGATTTCTTCCGCAAAACCATTTTGACCAATCATTGGGGTGGTACCAATTTTTTTCCATAAAGTGCTAGGGTGTAGATTAATCCCCGCTGTAGAATAGAGAATTCCAAGTTGACGGTGGGTTTGTATCAGAGCCTTATGTGCAGCTTCGTACATTGAATCATCAGGATCTTTGCTGTCGCCGTACTCCATTACCATTACGTTTGTACCAGCGAGATCGACTCCAGCTTTTAGCATAGCAGCGATAGCGTTGGTGCCATCCTCGGTCAATCCAGATGGTGCAACTGGTAGAGTTAACCAGATAGCCAGTGCATTTGCAGTGCGATAGTCTTCTTGTAGTTTAGAGATTACTCGAGCGCGACGTTCTTGAGCTTCAATGTTGTAAAGGCTTTCACGTTCAAGATCAAGATCGATAGTGGTTACATTATATCGTTCAATAACAGATTTGTATGCCGTGTAGAGAGCCTCCTCATCAGTACAGACAAGAGATAGTTCAGAGTTAACTGCTCCACCAAAGGAGATTGCAATCCGACCACCTTGTTGCTGTAATCGAGCAATTCGTCTATCAAGATCCAAAGTATTGTTGGCTTCGTCCATGGTGTAATAATTACCCCAGGTAGGAGTGCAGTTATTTTGGCTGTCTGCCACAATGAACGATAATATAACGTCATCACCAACTGTTCCACCTAGATTTTCAAAGGGGTATAGGGGTGTAGAGGTGACATCAACATAGCCAGCAAACCAGGCATTATTATTGGAAGTGAATGCAAAGCCATTAGCTTCCCATTCCTGATAACTTTGGGTTGTGCCGTAAGTAATTCCCGTGATGATAGCAACTACAATCAGTACACGTACGAATGAAAGCTTTTTTCTAGTTTCTGGTTTTTCTAGTGAAGACATACAAAGAAGGTTAATTAGAGATAATAGAGGAGGAGCGCTTGGGTCGAAATTTTGGTAGCTTCCAGCTACGATTACTATGCGATGGGGTGACGGGAACTTCTATATATAACCAGTCAATAAGCGTTGCAAATAAGTCAGCAAAGAGATTGTGTATACCAATATACGACATAACAGCCCAGCTAGCGGCAAATGTATTAAAACCAGCAAACGCAGCGTTGCCCCAGTTCTCACCTTCAATATTGCGCCACAAAGTAAAGGCCGAGAACCCAATAATTAGTAATGGTGAAACTAAGTATAACCAAGCAGTTGCAGTCCGGTTTTTTACTTTCGGTGTACGTGCAAACGGAATTTTCTTCATTGTAACTGCTTGTTGGAGTGATTTGAGGCTGCCAGCAATATTTACTGGTAATAAAATGAGGTTGAATCCATAAATACGAAAGATATCAGTGTATCGGTATCGGCAATATTTAAGGTCCATTGCCATGGCTATAAAATACGGTGACGCTGCCAATAGAACTAATGGGCTTAAGAGTCGACCGTCGTAAGGGTAGGCTAGTAGTAACACGAGACCCAAGCTTGACCAGGCGATTGAAACCATGTAATTAGTTCGAATCAGAAATGTTAAAAACGGTAATGGTCGACCAGCGTGTTTGCGCTGGTGGCGAAGTTTAAGAAGTTTTGGAAAGATCAGTAGACCACCGTTGGCCCAGCGCAAACGTTGTACTACTAGTGACCCAAAGTCTGGTGGAGTCGCACTGTAACTTAGTCGCTCGGGGTAATTTACTACTCGCCAGTTATGGAGGGCAAGGTCGATACTTGATTCAGTGTCTTCAATCACGGTATGGTCTTGAACAAACCGTTTAATTTCGAAGCCACCAATATGCTCACTCTCAACAATGTCAGTCAAAGCCGTTTTTCTGATTACTGCGTTGGCTCCTACCCAAAACGCGGCGTCATAATAACTCATTCCTTGATGTAGAATATGCTGAATATCGGTGGTCGCACCAGAGAGCCGTTCTAGTCGTGATGGAGCACCACGAAATGAGGAGTACGGTGTTTGTACTACAGCGACATCATTATTTTGGTTTTCTTCAAGAAAATAGACAAGCCGGCTACAATATTCACGTAACAAAATAGAATCAGCGTCAAGGGTCAGTATGTAATCACTGTCTGGAATTATAAGGTCAGCCGCTGCTCGGTCTTTTGTCTCTAGGAGGATACTGCCTTCAACAGTATTCTCAATACGATAGGCATGTCCCATGAGACCAATGTAAGAGTTGAGGTTCATGGCCTTGTTGCGTTCGTGAGATAACGAGAGGTACTGCTTTCGCTCAAAGACATCCATTTCAACAGCAAAAATCCAAACCAGCCGATTGGCTAGCTGAACTACACGGTCTCGTGTAAAGGTGTGATTAGTGTCGTGCAGGGTACGTATTTCTGTGACTGCTTTTCGAAGATCGGCAGCGAGGGCTCGTAGTACATTATCTGTAAAGAAAATATCAACGTGGTCTTCTATTGTTTCCTGTTCAGCCGTTTCGTCTAGCCACTCTGAAGCTTTTTCATATTGTCGAATTATGTCAAAAATTTCTGCTGTGGTAGCAGATGCTGGCCCATCCATTATTTTGTTACGAAACTGACAAGCTGCTTGGTGTGGGGTGGCTAGTAGACTCTCAATCTCTGAGCCTAATTGACGGGTAGCTCCGAGTCTTTTTTGTTTCTCTTTATCTTTTGGGTTTGGTGGATCGTCCATTAATAAGACAACTCGGAGATTTTGTTGCTCTTGCAGTGCAGCAGAGAGTAGTGTTTTTCTTACAACGGCAATTTCTTCATCATACGAAGGTACCAGTACTGTTACTGAAGAATTATTGGTTGCAAAATGTTCATCCAAAATTCGCTGTGGGACACGTTGATGTTTTTTAAAAGTTTGTAGTGCACCTTGTCTGGTAATAAGATAAGTAAGTGCAGAGAGCGTTAAGAGTGATACTATCAATGCGTAACCAATGGCCTCGGTTGTAAAATTATAGCTTTGGGGACCATCAATCAATTGGCGAATTATTACAGACATAGCGTACATTACCCAAAATACGATAGTAAGTACGATAGCAATGCGACTATAAGCAATCATAAAATCGGATGGTGTATCATGCATCCGTGGAAGGGGGGTGGTATTTTTCTCAGCACCCCACTGTTGAGAATAGACTCGTTCTTTCTTGCTTTTTAAATATCTGATCATAACAGATTTTGTCTTCTGGGAAGGTGATTGAAGTTAACGTTAAGAGCAGCTAATCTTTAGCATATATTTAAAAAAAGTCAATAGTATGCGTGTGGTTTTAGTAATGATAGTATTCAGTTTTTTAGCTAAAAATAAAAAAGAAAACACCCCATTCATCGGAAGAGGTGTCTCCCTAGTGGGGTAAGTAACTTATAGAACGATGTGTCCGTCAGTACCAGTTGGTCTCAGTTCAATATCAATTTCATTGAAAGGAGCTTCGTGCGGATATGTGCGCCATGATTTACCATGCTGACTGTCGTCATGCTCTGGCGCTTCACGGTTTACGGCTTCTTGTTTGCGTCGCCAAGCTCTTAATTCATAGAGATAGAGAGCCATCTGCAGATGCCAGATAGCGTCTTCGGTTTCTTTACAGGGTAATACCGCATCGAGATATTGGGTGCGGTCAATCAGGGCCCGAAGTACCTCTTGGGTCTGCAGGCCAGGCCACTCGGCCTCGTACGTAACAGCTCCGCCAGATCGCTTCACGAAGGTAATGGTTTGGTCACCACCACCAAGGCCTTTAAGGTGGTAGATATGTCCAGCGGAACGTCCATTAGTTTGTCTCCTGTGTGTCTCTGGGGACTACTATAATGCTAAAGATGGTCTGGGTGCAAATAGCAAGAGAGAAGCTGCAGACATCGTAATTAAAATATTCACGCTTATTACTGCCCCGTAATGTAAATATTTTATTAGTTTATACTTACATTACGTTCTTTCGACTCTGGCTCGTTCATAAACATCACTTTGCCTTTGGTTCCGGATGAAATGAGTGCAGACACATTTCTGAATCATGTCGTGATGGATGTGTTTCATGAGCCAATAAAATTACTTTTTGAATATGTGGGCACTTATTTCTTTTGCTATTTGAATTTTTCTTTCTGGCGGGGTATCTAGGCTAGTAAAAACTGATATAAGTTCGTAGCAAGTAGGATCTTTTTCCGCTATTTCTACAGTTGCAATGTATATAGGTTGCGAATGTTTGTGTTGTAGTACCCAATACCAGTAGTTAAAAACCCGGCTGTAGAAATCAGTAAAGTATTTAGTAAATATGATTAGATTGTCGGAGTTGTACTCCATACCGCTAATTCTACCCATAACCCAGAGTCTATGATCTGCAATTTTTGTCTCAGACCAATGAACCCCTAGCTTATAATAATCAGCAGCTTGTTGTAGGAGGGAGGCACCTTCGTTTTCTTTCTCGTATAAAACTTTAGCCCCTTGAAGTTTTGTTCCAAATTGCTCGTAGATATCTGATGAAGGTGATACATGAACTGAAAACTCAAGGTTTTGTTGTTGGTATAGTTCACGTCCATTTTTTACAGTAGTCAGCTGGTTATATATAAAGATAAAATCCCAGTCGCTATGTTCATGTTCTTTACTACGTGCTCTAGAACCATGAAGGATGATGGCATCTGGCTGGTAAGTATTTTTAAGATGATTTAGTATTTCATTTTGCATATCAGGAAATCTTTTTAAGAAATTCTTTTGTCTCTTTTGGAGAGCGGAGGGTAATTAGTTTTGATTGGTCAGGGACAGCTTTAAGGAACTTATTAAGTGAAAAAGATTCGCCCTTCGTCCATACTAGCTTCAGGAATTTAAAACTAAATTTTTCAGGAGAATCTGGAAGTTCAGGTCGTGGATGAATGCGGTGTTTCCACCATCGTTTAACATACCTTAGTGAGGCCACCCAAGGTGAGTAGTCGAGATAGATTATTGTGTCGGCTCTCTCAAATATAAATGTTCGGGCACCTTTTGTAATGTATCCTTCAATAATCCAAGTAGACTTTTGACTTTCTTGCCTTAACGTTGCAATCGTTGCGTCATCTCCAATGTATTCCCAGCCAGGATTCCACATGATTTCATCCATAAAAACTACGGGTAGGTTTGTTTTTTTACCCAGTTTTCGTGCAAAAGTAGATTTTCCACTTGCGCTCACACCAACGATTACGACTTTATTCATAATAAAAGTATAGCAGGTTCCACCATGAACAGCAGGTGGGGCAAATAACTCAAAAAATACGTTGTAAAATAGATTGCCAAAGTTAGGCGGCTACCGGGAATCGTTCTGACGGTCACAAAAATTATTTTATTTCATCCTTCATAAAATAATTAGTGCCGTGGGACACGCCTCACTCGTTTGTCATACTTCCTCACATCGCTCCGGCGTTCGATTCCGGACGAAACAGCCGCAGGGCAGTTTCTTAGCCGACGTCACCAAAAACAACAGCTCCCTAAAGGGGAGCTGTTGTTTTTGCCAATGGGCGGCTACCGGGAATCGAACCCGAACTGCCGGTACCACAAACCGGTGCACTAACCGTTATACTATAGCCGCCAGTGTGCTTTTTGTTGGTCTCATTAAAGTAGCCAACGTGCCACATTTAT
>Ga0136558_1000549_pt1 | contig 20604 bp, 17 predicted proteins | sample AntRauTorckE6833_FD_101391 | JGI IMG/M metagenome (GOLD analysis project Ga0136558, IMG submission 101391) | Saline lake microbial communities from Rauer Islands, Antarctica - Metagenome Torckler E6 #833 | ecosystem: Environmental > Aquatic > Non-marine Saline and Alkaline > Saline | place...
TATCGGTACATTCTACGCTCGTATCATGACATATGATACAGAAGCAGAAGCTCAGGGCTACACCCTAGCTGACGAAGAAGCTGGTGGACCAGTTGTAGAAGCTGGTGGTATCGCACTTAGTACAGCTGATCTGATTACAGTCGAAGCAAAGGTACAGGAGCGTTTGACATTCTGTGTTTACACTTCAGCTGCTACCTATACTGACTGCTCAGGTAACGCAACCAACCCCGTCATCCTTGGTGACGTAAACGGTGTACTTAGTTCGACGCAACCTTCAATAAGCAAGGACGCAAAATATAACATTACAACGAATGCTGGTAACGGCGCAACGATACGTCTAAAAGGTGACACATTAGAATCTGGTGCATTTAGCATTGACGCAGTCGGTGACGCAACAGCTGGTGATGGTGTACCAGCAACGTACGCAGCTAGCACAGAGTTGTTCGGGCTGTGTACCTATGAAGACGCTGGAAGTACTGAAACTGGTGGTATAACACCAACTGCAGAATATGATGGTGGTGCAGGTACTGAATGTTCAGGAACAACAGACGGACAAGGTGCAGCCAACGATAACAGTGCTGAATTTACCTTCTTCCTTGATGGAAACCCAACTGGTACTGCAATTGACAGCACCTATGGCGACTCTATCGCAACGAAGACAGCAGGAGACTTCTCAACAGGTATCCTTGTGTTCCTCGGTGGCGTTGACAACACAACCGAGCCAGGTATTTACACAACTACGCTAGACTTCATTGCAACAGGACGATATTAACGAAGCTACGGATATAACCGTAACCAAAATGCTACACTATGAATGTGAGGACAAAACAAACGACTGACCGCTCTCGCGCAATTAGTGTACGCATAGTCATAGCAATGGCGATACTACTTATTACAGTAGTGTCGCCATTTGCTGTTTCTGCCACAGTTGTTGAAGATAGGTTTATACAGTTAGAATCAGCTCGACCTAGCGATAGCGGGATGCATAGAGTAGGCTTTACAATTACTGATTTCGGTACTGATATTGGTTCAATATGGCTCGAGTATTGCCAAAATGATCCAATAGTTGGGGCTGCATGCGTGCCGCCAACTGGCTTTGATGCAACCGCTGTTACGATTTTAAGCCAGGTAGGTGAAACAGGCTTTAGCATTCATGCCAATTCTGATGCAAACAACATAATTCTGACTCGAACGGCAGCTACTCCAACTCAAGCAGATTTAGTTTATGAGCTTGATGACATTATTAACCCATCTTACACAGGGACATTTTATACACGTATTCGCACGCTCCAGTCAGAAGATGCAACTGGCCCATATATTCAAGCCGGCGGTATCGCTTTATCAACTTCTCCTGAGATTGACCTTGAAACCGAAGTACCACCTTATCTCACATTCTGTAGTGGCGTTACAATAGTTGGACTTGATTGTTCTACTGCCAACAACTTCTTTATAAACCTCGGTGAATTCTCTGAATTTAGTACAACGACGGCAACCTCTCAAATGTTAGCAGCAACCAATGCCGCCAACGGCTATACGATTCGTGCCAATGGTACGACGCTAACTTCTGGTAACAATACGATTCCAGCATTGTCAGTGCAGGCTACGTCGCAAGTTGGCGTTAGCCAATTTGGTATGAATCTTCGCAATAACGCAAATCCGAACGTTGGTGCGAATACAGTTGGCCCAGGAACGGCCAGCCCTCGCCCAAACTACAACAATCCTGATCAGTTTCGTTATGTAAACAATGACGCCGTTGCTGGGAGTCCAGTTGCAACTGACACCCGCAAGTTTACTGCCAGCTACATTGCCAATATAAGTAGCGACCAGGCGCCTGGCGTTTATGCGACAACTATTTCATATATTGCCTTGGCAAACTTCTAGCTAGCTGGTATCATTTACAATCATAAGCGATAAATTAAAAAAGAATTAGTGAGGGATAAAAATGACGCTTGCAATAAAACGGTCAGCAGTGGCTCTGTGCGCAGCACTATTGGTTATAACTGGGGCGCTTAGTATTGGGCAAACTTTTGCTCAACCAGCCGGTCAACAATCGGTCAGCGGTAATGGCTTCCGCGTATCACCAGTAACGAGCGAACTTATCGTCGAGGCAGGGCAATCCGAAACGTTTACAATAACTATCGAGAATCCAACAGAGTCAGCTACAACTGCTGTGCCGATCGTCAATGACTTCGTCGCTGGGGATAACGAAGACGGTGAAGCGCTACCTATACTCGATGAGAGCGCTCCGGCTCCTCGCAACAGTTTCCGGAGCTTAGTAACGCAGCTTGAGCCACTTGATCTAGCTCCGGGGGAAACTAAAGAGCTCGACGTGATAATATCTGTACCAAATGACGCCAACGCTGGTGGGTATTACGGTATCGTTCGATTCGTGCCAGAAAATCTAAATGAGGAGGGCAACGTTACACTTTCTGCCAGTGTTGGAAGCATCGCATTAGTGCGAGTTCCAGGTGACTTAACCGAACGGGTGGATTTAGTAAGTCTGTCCGCCTCTCAGGATGAAGAGCAGAAATCATTCTTCACCGGTGGTGACGTAAGTATATTGACTCGCTTACGTAATAGTGGAGATATTCACTTGGCGCCATTTGGAAAGATTCAGATTAAAAATATGTTTGGCGATACCGTTGAAAGTTTTGAGCTCAACAACACTACCCCACGAGCTAATATTCTCCCAGACACAACTCGTCGTTTTGTCGATGAGTTAGACAACGATAGTTGGTTCGGACGCTATACAATCGAAGCAAATCTTGGTTACCAGCAAGGATCTGGCGAACCAATTACTGCGCAATCAACATTTTGGTATCTCCCAGTCTGGGTACTGATTGCTGTATTTGTCGGTTTGGCCGCAATCGCCCTAGGTATTGTGAGTTTTGTAAACCGGCGTGGATTGAAGAAGCGCAGCAAAAGATCGAAGAAATAGATATTAGCTATAGTTGAAGCGAGTCTGCCGATGTGTAAGTATTGCCACGGCAGGCTTGTGTTTTATCAACAGAGGCGCTAGTATATATGTAGTTAGGTACAATTACTGTGCATTACATAAAAACACTACACAAAAAATCATTACTCTGCATCGCTCAGACCTTGCTTGTGTTGGCATCCACGCTTATACTAGCCACTCCTTCTTTTGTTGATGCACAGAATGCGCCACCACCAGAGAACCCGCAAGACGGTGCCATCGGAATGCAGGGAAGTATTTCCGCACCGCCGCCAAGTCAAGCAGCTACAATCACCGTGCCAGCTAACGGTGCTACATTTGGTGAAACTCCAATTACCGTATCTGGGCTGTGTCCTGACGATGATTATCTAATAAAACTATTTCGTAATAATATTTTTTCTGGTTCTGTGCAATGTGAGAACGGTAGTTACAGTTTAGAAACTGATTTATTTATCGGTGAAAACGAGCTTATCGCGCGGGTGTTTGACGCACTTGATCAAGCTGGCCCGGATTCAAACGTCGTAACAGTTCAGTTTGAAGACGATAGCCCTGGAACTGTTGATCGTCCATCACTTAGTAGTAATTTTGCTCGTCGTGGCGCAGATCCTGGCAGTACATTAAGCTGGCCGATAAGTCTTACTGGAGGAGAAGGCCCGTACGCTATCAGTGCTGAATGGGGTGACGGCTCATCACCAGACCTCTTTACGCGTGATACCCCTGGTACATTTGATATTGAACATGTGTACGATAGGCCCGGCGTATATAACATAGTTATAAAGGCAACCGACGCCAATGGCAATACGGCCTTCCTGCAATTATCTGGCGTTGCTAACGGTCCATTAAGTCAAACAGATGTGTCTGGCCCTGAGGCAGGGCTTGATGGCGAGTCGAGCGGTAAGATCCGTATACTATGGCAACCAGCTGCAATATTGGTTCCATTTATTATCTCAACTTTTTGGCTTGGCAAGAAGTACGAGCTGAAGCGCCTGCGAGACAAGATTGAGCGCGGTGAGCGACCGTTTTAGCTCACGCTTCTGATACACTAGCTCTGATATGAGTAGAAAAAAACAAGTGTATGTTGGCATGTCAGGTGGCGTAGATAGCTCATTGAGCGCAGCCATGCTCGTGGAGCAGGGTTATGATGTCACTGGCGTTTACATGAAAAACTGGTCAGAAGATCTGCCTGGCTTCTCTTGCCCTTGGCAAGAGGATTATGAGGACGCAATGCGAGTTGCGGTGCAGCTTGGCATTGATTTTAAGTTGTATGATTTTCAGACTGAATACCGGCGGAAAGTGGTTGATTATATGATAGAGGGTTATAAACAGGGTATTACACCGAACCCAGATATCATGTGTAACCAAGAGATTAAATTTAAGCTATTCCTAGATACAGCGCTTGCAGATGGTGCTGAGGCTATCGCAACTGGTCATTATGCCCGCAGTAAAAAAGGTCGTTTATATGCAGGACTGGACACAAACAAAGATCAGAGCTACTTTCTTTATCGGGTTTCTTCTAGCGCTCTTGAAAAGTCTGTCTTTCCGTTGGGTGATATGACAAAGCCGACGGTACGTGCAGAAGCAAAGCAGCGCGGTCTTGCGACTGCAGAGAAGAAAGACAGCCAAGGTATCTGCTTTATTGGCGATGTTGGAATAGAGGATTTTTTGCGCCAGTTTGTAGAGACCGAACCAGGCGATATAATCGATAGCTCTAACAGAAAGGTGTTAGGCGAGCACAACGGAGCACTTTTCTACACAATCGGTCAACGACACGGTCTTGGCATCGGTGGCGGCTTACCGTACTACGTAGTCGGGAAGAATATGCAGAAGAATGAAGTTTATGTTAGTAGTAACATTGATGATGAGCGATTATGGACTGAGCAAATGCACATCAGTACTCCTCATTGGATTAATGAACCACCAAAAGAAGCCAAAGCTTATCAGGTTCGGGTACGTCACCGAGGGGCATTAAACGCTTGTACTATTTCACTCGATGATGATCCGAATCAGCCAATAATTAACCTAAAAGACCCTTTGCGAGCTGTAGCAGCTGGTCAATCAGCAGTAATATATGACGATGAAGAAGTTCTTGGCGGTGGCATTATATCGTCTCGGTAAGATCAAATCTATCCGCTGCCCGGAGAGAGTTCTGCTACACTAGTATGCGTATGAACACACAAGACATTCGCAAGAAATACCTTGAATTTTTTACTGAGCGGCAACACACAGTAATCCCCCGAGCGCAGCTTGTTCCACAAGAGGACCCGACAACGCTATTTACTGGCAGCGGTATGCAGCCGTTAATTCCATACCTACTTGGTGAACCGCACCCTAAGGGCAATCGGTTGGTAGACAGCCAAACATGCTTGCGAGCTCAAGATATAGATGAGGTAGGTGATAATAGCCATACCACGTTCTTCGAAATGCTTGGTAATTGGAGTCTAGGCGATTACTTTAAGCGAGAACAAATTGGCTGGTTCTTTACATTTTTAACAAAAGTCGTCGGGCTTGATCCGCGACGAATCTATGTAACCTGCTTTATCGGCGACGAGGATCGCGGTATCCCACGTGATGATGAGTCCGCTGATATATGGAAGGAATTATTTGCTAGTGTTGGCATAGAGCCGACTGTCGTAGAGATTGGCTCACAAGCCGATGGTGATGCGTCTGGCATGCAAGATGGTCGGATATTTTTCTACGATGAAAGTGAAAACTGGTGGAGTCGAGGCGGCGGGCTTGACGCAACACCAGTCGGCGACCCATGTGGTCCGGATAGCGAAGTATTTTTTGATTTTGGTGAAGAGAACCACGACGCCAGCTATGGCAAACCGCACCCAGCCAGTGATTCGGGACGTTTTATGGAGATTGGCAACCAAGTCTTTATGCAGTATCGTCGCACAGAAGCAGGCTTTGAACCGCTTGCGCAGAAGAATGTCGACTTTGGCGGTGGGCTGGAGCGTATTGCCGCGGCAGCTATCGACAGTCCAGATGTATTCAAGATTAGCTTGATCTGGCCGATTATTGAAAAGCTAGAAAAACTATCTGACAAAAAATATCAACAACACACCGAGAGTATGCGAGTCATTGCTGATCATTTGCGGGCGGCAACTTTCTTGGCGGTTGATGGTGTGAAGCCAAGCAACAAAGAGCAAGGTTACGTCATGCGCCGACTGATCCGGCGGGCGATTCGCTTTGCGTTTGAGCTTGGCGTCGAGCAAAACTTTCTCGAGGAGGTTGTGCCGGTTATCGCTGATGTCTATCACGATGATTTCCCTGAAGTTGCAACGCAACGTGATGAGATTGTTCAGATACTTGCCCGAGAAGAAAAAGCTTTCCGTCAAACGCTTCGAAAAGGTCTAAAAGAGTTTGATAACATTATTAACTCAGGAACAAAAATTGAAGTCGACCAACAGGGTAACATCCTGCACGATGTTGAAGAGAAAAGAAAAGGTGAAATTGAAACAGAATATAAGCACCTCATAACCGGTGAACAAATATTCATGCTCTACGATACGTATGGCTTTCCAGTCGAGCTTACTCTCGAAGAGGCATACAAGAAAGATATTGTGCTAGAAAAAGACTGGAAGAAGGCGTTTGACCATAAAATGCAGCAGCAGCGCGAGCGCAGTCAGACAGCTGCGAAAGGCACGTTCAAGGGTGGCTTAGCTGGCGATGCCGACATTCATAAGAAATATCACACGGCAACACACTTGCTGTACAAGGCCCTGCGCACCGTACTTGGTGAGCATGTTATTCAGCGTGGTAGCAATATAACAGATGAGCGATTGCGTTTTGACTTCTCACACCCAGAGAAAGTGAATAAAGAGCAACAGGCAGAGATTGAGCGTATCGTCAACCAAGCGATTGAAAAAGACTATCCAATGAGCTGGCAAGAGTATCCGACTGAAGTGGCAATCGAAAAAGGTGCACTCGGCGCCTTCGGTGATAAGTACGGCGACACCGTTAAGGTATACAGCGCTGGGCTACCTAACGAGGAGCCGTTTAGCTTTGAGATTTGCGGTGGTCCACATGTTGAGCACACCGGACAACTTGCTGAGAACAGCAAATCTTTTGTTATCACCAAAGAAGAATCAAGCAGTGCCGGTGTGCGACGAATCAAAGCAGTCCTAAAATAAACTATGTGCCAGGGGAGAGCAGCCAGTACTCGGATTTATTCCGAGTCCTGCGCGTTGAGAGGGGATTTCCCCTCTCAAAAGGCGAAGCCGTTAAAGAAGAATCAAGCAGTGCCGGTGTGCGACGAATCAAAGCAGTCCCAAGATAAATAGCTGGTATTTTGCCGTTTTTTCATCTCAACTGCGTGATATACTAGAAACTGATTATGCTAGAAAAATTTAAAGGGGTTAAGACAGCGCTGCGCAATAAAAAGCGCCCAAAAGACAACGACCAGTACGTGGTCGGTCTTGATATTGGCACCGAGTTTGTCAAAGCCTTAATCGCTCGAGTTCGTCAAGATGAGGTCGAAGTTATTGGTGTTGGTAAAGCCCACCAGGAGTTTGCTGATATGCAAGCTGGGGCCATCGCCGACATCGCTGCTGTTGTACAAAATTGTGATAGAGCATTATCACAGGCAGAACGCCAAGCCGGTGTAAGTGCTCGAGATACTGTTATTGGCATTGCCGGAGAGCTCGTAAAGGGCACAACTATCACTGTGACATGCGCTCGTCAATCACCTGAAAAGCCACTCGACATAGAAGAGGTTGAACATATCGTTGGTTTGGTGCAAGAGCGAGCAGAAAAAAAGGCTCGCAAGCAATTGTTTGTTGATATGGGCGGAAAAGACATCGAGATACGTCTGGTAAATAGTGCGTTGGTAGGCATAGAAATTGATGGTTATAGCGTTACAAACCCGGTTGGCTTTCAGGGGAAAGACGTGGTCGTACAGCTCTACACGGCATTTGCTCCAATGATACACATTGGCGCTCTCGAGAAAACCGCTCAAGAGCTTGACCTTGACCTGCTTGCCGTTGCGGCTGAGCCGTTTGCCGTCGCTCGATCAGTTATTGGTAATGACCCCAATCAAAACAAAAATGCGGTGCTTATGGATGTCGGTGGCGGCACAACAGACATAGCAGTGGTCCAAGAAGGTGGCCTACAAGGTACAGAGATGTTTGGTATCGGTGGCCGAGCTTTTACTCGGGCTATTGAACGCGATAAAGACATTGACTTTACGGCAGCTGAGAAGATTAAGCTAGCGCTCGACAAAGATACGCTCCCCGAGCACGAAAAAGAACGTGCGCTGGAAGCAGTCAAGAAGACGCTCGACGTATGGCTAAGTGGCGTTGAACTTGCGTTGAATGAATTTGATTCTCTGGACTATCTTCCAAATAAGATTTTGCTTTGCGGCGGTGGCTCTAGCCTTCGATCGCTAATGGAGCGATTGAAAGAACAATCCTGGTATAGTGAACTTCCTTTTACCAAGCGTCCAAGCATAGAGCATATTGATCCAAAAAACGTCTATAACATAAAAGATGCAACTGGTGACGTCACCGACCACACCTTCATAACAGCTCTTGGTCTATTGCGTGTCGGCTTAGACACATTGCAGCAGCAGGCAGGTTCGGATACTGGTACTATTCGCCAAAAGCTTGATAGGATGTTACGCATATGAGTGAACCAAAGAAAGCCACTTTATACGTTGATGCCAACGACGAAATAACAGCTGTTATTACGAAGTTGCAAGATACGCCAAGTCGTATTGTAGCGATTGTTTTACCGAAGCGTGCGCCGGTATTCCAGTCAATTATTAACATTAAATTACTAAAAAAAGCAGCTGATAAGGCAAAGAAAAAAGCAGTCCTTATTACTTCAGATAAAACCGTACTACCATTAGTTGGTTCAGCTGGTATGTATGTTGCAAAAACTCCGCAGTCAAAGCCCTATATTCCTCAAGCACCATCTCCTGTGCTATCCAGTATCGGGACAACGGCCACGAAAAGCGAGCTTGATGCAAACAAATCAGTTGGTGAGCTGGCTGACACAAGCGACAAACCTGAAGAAATCATCGACGTCAGTGAATTTCCCAAGATTGAGCTAGATGATGAGAAGAAAGCCAAAAAAGAAAAAAAGAAATCAGGCGTGCGTATCCCGAACTTTAACAAGTTTCGTGTCTTACTCATAGTTGGCGTAGTTTTGTTGATATTACTCGGTGTTGGCTGGTATCTGGCTGTCTACGTGCTACCGCGAGCTGACGTCACCATTGAAACTGCAACCCAGAGTACCGCTCAGACAATAGGGTTCCGTGCATCATCAGATCAAGAAAGTGTTGATGATGAGGCATTTGTTGTGCCAGCCTACTCAGAACAGTATGAGCTAGAAGAATCAGCCTCTGTTGATACAACAGGTGAGAGAAACGATGGCGATAGAGCCACTGGCTCAGTTACAGTGACTAATTGCGAATCCTCAGAGTCAGGTTCGATTACCATTGAAGAAGGTACAGCGCTAACAAGTTCCGGTGGGCGAGTCTTTCGAGCCACAGAAGCAGTCGATGTTCCAGGTAGCTCTATTTCTGGCACAATATTTAATCCACAATGTAATGAAGACGGACAAGAAGACGTACCCGTAGAAGCGGATGAGGTTGGTGCAGATTATAATATCAGCTCAAAAGACTACACGGTCAGTGGCTATTCCTCTAGTAGTGTGTACGGAAGAGGTGGTGATATGAACGGTGGCACTGACGACATCGTGCAGATTGTTGATGAGAACGATATACGGACTGCTCGTCAACAAATAGAACAGGGCTCTTCAGCTGAAGCGCAGGCAGAGCTAGAGCAGCTCCACACCACTGGGGCGCGAACGCCACTAGTTGAGACGCTTACTATCGAGAATACTGATGAGTCCACTAGCCCTGATGAAGGTGCCGAAGCGGAGGAGGTAACGGTAACCGTACGCACAACGTACAGCATGCTGGGGGTTGAGGTCGAAGATATTCAGGCGCTTATAGAAAAGCATATGGAAGAAGAGATTGACTTTAATACCCAAGCAATCGTAGATGATGGACTTGAAAATGCTTCAATTCGTGTGACTGATGAAGGTGAAGACGGTTTCCGCGTCAGTATTCGTACAATCGTTGCAGTTGGACCTGAGATAAACAATGACGAGATAGCTCAAGCTATTGCTGGTCTGGCACGCAGCGAAACAGAATCTCTTTTGATCGCTCGAGAGGGTGTGCGAGACGTACAAATTGATTACTCACCATTCTGGGTGTTTTCAACACCAAGCGACTCTGAAAAAGTGTTTATCGAGGTCATCCAACAAGGTTCGGAGCCAGAGGAGCCGGCAGCACCTGACTCTGCTGAAGCGGAGCAGACAGAAGAGTGAGTGTTTCCAGCGATGCAACTATTTGTGCGCTTGATGTCGGCGATAAACGTATTGGCATGGCACAAGCCAATGTTATAGCGCTTTTTCCTCAGCCTTGTGCCGTTATTGCACATGATGATACAGTAATCGAGCGTCTTACGGAGCTATTACGTACACATCATGCAATTGCTTTGGTGATTGGGCTTCCGCGTAGCCTGCAGGGTGATGATACAGCACAGACCGAATCGGTTCATCATTTTATATCTCGAGTCCGTAGCTCGGTTCCTAGCTTACCCTTATATCTTCAGGATGAAGCCGGTACAACCAAGCAAGCAGAGGAAGAGCTAGCTCAACGGAAGTCGCCAGCGAGAGCCGATCCGCGATCATCGAAAGACGCATTAGCTGCTAGCTACATATTGGAAGATTTTATCCAAGAAGGGAAACACAATGAACTACTCAGTTAAACAGCCAAGATACTCGTTACGCACAAAATTACTGGTTGTAGCAGTATCAGTAGGTTTGGTTCTTGCCATAATTGGTTATCTTGGGTTTCGTTTTGTCTACACTGAGAACTTATTGCCACCTGGTGGATCAAGCGCAAGCCAGATTGTTGAGATTGAGCCTGGCTCAACCACGCAACAAGTTGCCAAACAGCTTGAGGCAGATGGGCTCATCAAGGCTTCATGGGCGTTTGCTTGGTATATGCGAACGGCCGGCTTGCGTAGTGAGTTACAAGCGGGCACCTACGCACTTAACTCTGATCAGTCAGTTCAAGAAATAGCAACTGTAATTACAGATTCAGCTCAAGAAGAATTGCGTGAGGTGACTATTTTGCCAGAAAAGCGCCTGGATGAAATACGGGCTGACCTGATAAATGCTGGCTTTCCTCCAGAAGATGTTGACGTAGGGCTTGATGCATCTCTTTATGCTGATCATCCTGCTCTAGCGGATAAGCCATCTGATGCTACGCTTGAAGGGTATCTTTATCCAGAAACTTTCCAGATAAATCAAGCAACAGAGCTAACAGATGTCATCGAAGCATCCCTTAACGAAATGGCAACACGCTTATCCCCGCAGGTTCGACAGGCTATACGCGACAAAGGATTGACGGTACACGAAGGAGTCATACTTGCTTCAATTGTTGAGCGAGAAGTCGGTTATGCTAATCCAGAAGATCGACCACGTGTTGCACAAGTATTCTTGTCTCGCCTGGAGCTTGACATGAAGCTTGAGTCGAACGCCACCACCTTTTATGGCGCGATTATAAGAGGTGACGAATCTCAATATGATCAGCAAAATGCTGTGACGTATAAGACACCGTATAACACCTATGAGAACGAAGGGCTGCCGCCATCTCCAGTGAGTAATGTATTGCAGTCGAGCATTAATGCGGTCGCGAATCCCGCTGATACAGACTACCTCTTTTTTGTATCTGGAGATGGCTGTGTTCCTGAGGTTGATGAGCCGTGTGTAAACTATTTTTCTCGTACTCTGCAAGAACACGAGCAGCTAGTTCGGCAGCATTGCAGCATCCAATGTCGCTAATTAGCCCAATAGAGCCTGCCTAACAGATAGTAGGAAACCATTAGTGGCATTGCAGTGAATCATTTTTTATGATACTATTTTATGCGTTACGTAACGAAATGACTCTGCGTGCTCACGTACACAGATCAAGGGCTTACTAACAGAATAAGAAATTGAACGATTACTCTACCCACCCATTCCTAAAAGCAATCATTTGTACTCATACGTTTTAGCCTGAGTATCAGGCAGGAGAATTACTATTCGTATCCTCACGCAAACGCTAAAACAATATCGTGATAGCACTATCAAGCGACTGAAGCAGTCGTTTCGTAAGCAAGTGCGTCGAAATAGGCGGAAACTTGTTCGACTATCGCTTTTTACTGTTAACTTTATACTACTTGCTGGCGCTATATATTTCGTCACTGGTGCTAGTTCGTCGAGCCAAGTTATTACGCCACAAGTTGCCCTAGTCGCTGATGAACAAATAACGGAGAGTGACGAGCGAATATCAAGTCCGCTTGATCAACTCTCTTCAACTGAGATCGCTGTTCATGTATCTCGAATGACCCAATTAGAGACAGCTATCGCAGTTACCAACCAAGCTGACAGCGTGTCGTCTCGTTCATCAGTAATGTCGCATGACGATACCGTAGTGAGCAAACCGCAAATTGTTTATACTGATACCGCCTCAAAGCACGATATCACTACCTATACTGTCGTGGCTGGTGATAGCGTGTCTTCACTTGCTAACAAATTCGGTGTTAGCTCAGACACTATCCGCTGGTCAAATGACTTGAGCGCATGGTCAACATTAGCTGCAGGCGACGAACTAATCATTCCACCAATTGACGGTATCGTGTACACCGTGGAAGAGGGTGATACACCCGAAGACTTAGCTGATACCTATCGCTCAAGCACTCAAAAAATAACCGCTTTCAATGATGCAGAGATAGAAGGCTTGGTGCCTGGCGAGCAAATTGTCATCCCTGGTGGCGAACAGCCAGCACCGACTCGTCAGGCGAGCACCGTTCCCTACTATGGTTTTTCTTTTGGTAGCAGTGCCGTTTACGGCTACAACGGCTATGTTCCCGGCTATTGCACCTACTATGTTGCTGATAGAGTTTCTATACCTACCAATTGGGGTGATGCTCGCAACTGGGCAGCGGGGGCCCGTGCAACGCCGGGGTGGTCAGTCACCGAGACACCTCGACCAGGATCGATTGCGCAGACGACTGCGATGAGCTGGTTGGGGCACGTTGCCTATGTTGAGGATGTTTCTGAAGACGGTTCACAAATTCGCTACTCAGATATGAATGGATTGGCTGGCTACGGTCGCGTAGGTATGAGTGGCTGGGTGTCAGCAAGCACATTCCAATACTACATTAACCGGTAATAGACGCTCGCAAGCTGTATAATGGTATTTACATGTTTATAGACAGTGCACAAGTGACAGTAAAAGCTGGCGACGGTGGCCCAGGTGTGGTTAGCTTTCGGCATGAAAAATATGTTGATAAAGGTGGCCCAGATGGCGGCGACGGCGGCGATGGTGGCAACGTGGTGTTTCAGGCGACGAATAATCAGCACACGCTTGCACAATTTCGGTTTCAGAAACTGCTCAAGGCCAAAGACGGTAGTAGCGGTGGTAAGCGTAAGAAACGTGGCAAAGGTGGAGAAGATTTGGTTGTGTCAGTACCGGTTGGAACAAGTATTATTGCTCAGGCGGGCCAGTCACTTATCGCTGACATGACGCAAGACGGTCAAATCGTCATCATTGCTGAGGGTGGCAAAGGTGGTTTTGGCAATGCACACTTCACAACCTCGACTCGGCAAGCTCCACGGATTGCTGAGAAGGGTGAACCTGGTGATGAAGTTACCGCCACACTTGAGCTGAAAATGATTGCTGATGTTGGACTTATCGGTCTACCAAACGCTGGTAAATCTACCCTGCTAGCTACAATTAGTAATGCTAAGCCTGAAGTTGCTGATTATCCTTTCACGACCATTCAACCTTATCTCGGCGTGGTTGATGTGGCTGGTTCAAGTAGCTTGTTGTTCGCCGATATTCCTGGTTTAATTGCTGGTGCTAGCGAAGGCAAGGGGCTCGGCGATGATTTCTTGCGTCACGTTGAGCGGACCTCCGTCTTACTCCACCTGATAGATGCGTATCAAGACGACGTCGTTTCTGCATACCAAACCATAATGCAAGAGCTTCGCTCATACCGAGTAGATCTTACGCAAAAACCACAGATTATAGCCCTTACCAAGGTCGAGAACCTTGATGATGAGATGTTGCAGGATACAATCAAGCAGCTAAAAAAAGTTGCAGGCAAGAGCGTGGATATATGTGCAATATCTGCTCACAGTAAGCAAGGTATTACTGCGCTGTTGCACGATATCAGCCAGCATGTGAGGCAACACAAAGAACAACTTGCCCAGGAGGTGTCAGAAGATATTGACGAGAAAAAACCGCTGATTACGCTACCGGTTCAAGACAGTGATTGGCACATCGAAAAAACCAAGAAAGCGTATATCGTTCACGGCAAGAAACTGACTCGATTTGCGCACCGTACCGACTTCGATAGTGACCAGGCGGTCGCCCGCTACCGTGATATATTACGAAAAACTGGAGTTATGCATGAGCTGGTGCGCCAAGGGATTGAACCCGGCGACACAATCAAAATCGCAGGTACTGAAGCAATGCTAGAATACTAACCATGCATGCTCATGATCGTCTCTATTTGCAATACCGACCAGACAAGCTAGCCCATAATCAGCTACTAGCTTGGCAGTCGAGCGGCATCGAGCAAAATCCACAGGCACGTGCTGTCCAGCCTGATCGTATTCACCTAACTGTGCTTCATTTTGGGATACTGGCCGATGTTTTCCGTGAGCTCAGAGAGCAAAACGATAACCTTACGAAGGATATATTTATGAAGGCAGTCGAGCAATTTGTCCTCGATACCCAAGATGTCTTGCCTCAAGCGACAACAGTTTATCCTGAAAGATTTGAGCTATTTGGCAGCGGTTCATCGGTGTTGGCTTTGCGTGTTCGCACATCACCTGAGCTTGAGCAAGCGCATCGGCGAGCATTCGATATGCTGATAAAATGCATTGCTTCATGTGGTATTTCGCAACCAGAGATGTTTGTCCCAGGCAGTCGTAACTTTCGTTTCGCGAAGAAACTACAACCACACATATCTCTTTTGAAGACTGCACGCAGTAAGCCCACTGCAGATGTATCTATTGCACAGCCCCTTAAGCTTGAAGTTATGCCAGTTCATTATCAATAGGTAATAACAATATATGCCGCTAGTTAACGCTTCACTTCAGTCAAGAATTAATCAGCTATCCAGTAATGATGCTGACGTCGAAGGTTCGTGTGTGCTTTATATAATGAGCCGTGATCAGCGAGTACGCGATAATGATGCGTTGCTGGCAGCTCAGCTACACGCTCAACAGCAAGCTGTGCCGCTTGTTGTTGGCTTTGTGCTTTTCCCAGGTTCACGGTCGCGCGCGCGCGAACATGTCGAATTTATGCTGGCTGGCCTTCGTGATGCTTCTGCTACCTTAGCATCAAAGAACATTCCATTCATCTGCAAATCAGCCGCAGCAATAAAAGGAGCTCAGCAGCTCGTAGCTGAACTGCAGCCGGTTGCACTTTACTTTGATTTTAGTCCGCTTCGCGGTCCACGTAGTAGCCAGGAAACAGTAGCCTCATCAGTAGGCTGCCCAGTATACGTTGTCGATACGCATAATATTGTGCCGGTTTGGTGCGCCAGTAATAAGCAAGAATATGCTGCCCGCACCATTCGTCCAAAGATACACAAACATCTCGATACATACCTCACCAAGACAGCAGATATAGTTGCTCAAAAGAAGAGCTCAACAATGGGTATACCAGCAGATTATTTCGTGGCTAATGCACCAGAACTTTCCTATCGGAAAGCGGGCATATCTACTCAATATATATCAGGTGAGGCAGCTGCGCAGAATGTATTGGCGGACTTCATTAATAACCGCTTAGCAGGGTATGCTGAACGTCGCAACGACCCGGCTGAGAATGGGCTGAGCAACCTTAGTCCATATCTTCACTTCGGACAACTCAGCAGTCGCCGCGCTGTCCATGAAGTACTGAATATTCTAGAGGCTCGTCCTGAGATACAAAAAGATGTGGATGCATTCATAGAAGAAGTCGTTGTGCGCAAGGAGCTGTCTGACAACTACTGTTACTATAATGCTGCATACGATTCTCTGGCTGGTGCACCAGATTGGGCGCAAAAAACGCTCGCAAAACACACCCAAGATCCTCGTGAATACGTATACTCTCGAGAGCAATTTGAGCAGGCTAAAACACACGATACTGCTTGGAACGCAGCTCAAATAGAGTTGACCTCAACGGGTAAAATGCACGGCTATATGCGTATGTATTGGGCCAAGAAGGTACTGGAATGGTCAAGCTCACCAGAAGACGCGCTGCAGACACTAATTATTTTGAATGATTTCTATTCTTTGGATGGGGGTGACCCAAATGGCTACAGCGGAATTATGTGGTCGGTTGCCGGCTTACACGATAGACCATGGCAGGAACGACCAGTTTACGGAACTATACGAAGCATGGTCTATAATGGCCTCCGTCGAAAGTTTAATCTCCAGCAGTATATTGACAAATATACAAAATAGTGCTAATATGTTACTATTGCCGGATTAGGCATTTTTTGTTGCAAAGCGGAAGGATGAACGAATTGTCAGCAAAATCACCCCAAGAACTAGAGGCACAATTTTCCATAGAAATGCAAGCGAGTAGCAAGAGCCCTAACTGGGATGAACGGCTTCGTCGAGGCTACTGTCTTATATCAGATTCAGATGTGGCCGAGATACTGCATGGACATGAGGATACAGTTCGTTTTGGAGGCAGCGAAGTGTTGTTTCCGGTTCTACCACGTTTTTTGCCATGGCGCAAAGAAACTCTAACAGGAATTATCGAAGAAGAGTCAAATCTTGGATACATGAATCCAGTTATTGCAAACATTACCCTATATCGGAAGCCGTTTTTACTGCGCGTAGCTGAACGAGCAGTTGGCAATGTGCCAAACGCCCAGTATTTCCTGGACCGTAACTATCCAACAGGTGAGCAGCAGGTTGTAGATACTGTAAATGCATATAAGGCGCAAGCTATAGAAAGACTTCGTGACGTACCGCAGACTGGAGATGCGTTCACGGCTAGTTACCAAGCAATTCTAGGTCAGTGTGAAGAAGCGCTGGAGCGTTGGGATATAGCCTAAACTGCCTGCACGTAAAACGACGCAGATGATACACTGACTGTCATATGGCAGTCAGTTTTTTATTTTACGATCTCGAAACATCTGGCGTGAATCCGAGAGAAGACCGCGTCATGCAGTTTGCTGCTCAACGAACCGACGATCAACTGAAACCTATTGGTGAGCCATATAACTACTTCATAAAGCTGACACCAGATATTCTTCCCGATCCGCAAGCTATTCTAATAACAGGTATTACGCCTCAGAAAACTCGTTCCGAAGGCTACACCGAAGCGGAGTTTCTTAGCTTGTTTCATAAAGAAATTGCCACACCTGGCACAATATTTACTGGTTTTAACTCAGTACGCTTCGACGATGAATTTATGCGCTATATGCAGTATCGTAATTTCCGCGATCCATACGAGTGGTCCTGGAAGGATAACCGTTCGCGCTGGGATATGCTTGATGTTGTTCGTATGACGCGAGCCTTGCGACCTGATGGTATCCAGTGGCCGTTTGCGAGTGATGGTACGCCGACCAACCGGCTAGAGCTACTGAGTGAGCTAAACCAGCTGGAACATCTTAGTGCGCATGATGCGCTGAGTGACGTACAGGCAACAATTGCTCTCGCTCGCCTTATCAGAGATAAGCAACCCAAGCTGTTTGATTTTCTACTCGAGATGCGTAACAAGCGAGCGGTGGCCGAGTTGGTAGAGTCCGATGCCCCCTTTATATATTCCTCTGGTCGCTATGCCAACGAATTTCAGAAAACAGCAGCCGCATACTACTTAGGCAAAACTGACCAAGCGCAAACCGCGTTAGTGTATGATTTGCGCCATAACCCAGAAGCCTATCAGGACGTTACAGCGGATGAGCTGGTTGAGGCAATGCGAACACCAATGGATGAGCGGCCGTTCCCGATACCGTTTAAACAACTCAAATACAATCGGTGTCCTGCGGTGGCTCCATTAGGCGTGTTGGATGAGGCGAGTCAGAAGCGCCTGGAGATTGACCTTGATACGGTTAAAAAGCACACAGCCATACTTAAAAAACTCAGACCGCAACTGGCTGATACTTTTCGACAAGCGCTTACTCAATTAGCAGAAGTCCGTCAGCAAACATTGGTTCAAGATGAGGTAGAGGTAGACTCACAGTTATATGAGGGCTTTATACCTGACGAAGACAAGCCAATTATGCGAGATGTGATTACAGCTACACCTGAAAAGTTGCAGCCTGATAATTTTCGCTTCAAGGATGAGCGGCTCCAACATCTCTTGCCGCTATACAAGGCACGTAACTACCAGGAGTCGTTAACTGCTGATGAGCATACGGCCTGGGAGTCGTTCCGGCACCGGCGCTTAGTTAGTGGCGGTGAGCAAAGCCGGCTGCATCAATTTGCAGAAAAACTACAACAGCAAGCTAAGGCACCGCAGATTACAGATCAGCAACGATTTCTGCTCGAAGAGCTGCAACTATATGCCGAGAGCATTGCGCCCATTGAGTAAAGAGTTGACGACTAATGTTTACTCCTTGTCGTTCGGCGCTCTACGAGCAATTCGCAGTAAGTACAAGATAAAAAGTATCCACAACAGCGTGGTTATATGACTCAAGGTAATCTGAACTGATGTGCCCGGCACGATGCCAAGGATAATAAACTCCACCATGCGGGTGCTCCTCGTGAATTCGTTACTTTTATAGTAATACAAAATATAATTAACGTCAAATACATGGCTTAATAAAATATTCGCTCACAAGTTGCTGGTAACTACAAACGGTGGTATGGTGAAGTTAAGTGAGTGAGACCAATCGTAAACAAAAACGGAGGTAATATGGAGAGTCAGGCGAGCTATGTATATGGATATTCCAACAAGGGAATAGAAATAGAGCCACATATGTTGCCTCGGCAGCAAGGCCTCGAACGACCATCACAACCGACAACCTCGCCGAAACAACGCTTTATATCGTTCAGTATCGCTCGCTGGGTGAATACGAGTGCACCAGAATTTCACGACTTGAGTGTCTATCAACAGCAGCTCGCTCAGGCGAATAATACGCGCGTAGCTAACTCTGATGAGGCTAAACAACCCAGCTTCACTGAGTCGAAAATTGTCCGTCCGGACAACATACACCTAACTGACATATATGCTGGTGATGCCCATGAACTGCTTGTAGCGGCCTTTGGCGATGATCGGGGTAAATTGCGTCAGCCAGGTAAGGTCCGCCGGAAAGTCAAAAGCCTAAAGCGCCAGTACGGTGAAATGATCGCACAGAAGAATGCGCACTATGTTTCGCTGGCTGAGAGTGATCTCGGTTTGCATGCTCAGCAGCCGGACGCTGAGGCGACTGAACATATCCTTGGCAATAGCGCACTACGCTTATTGAGCGGCACCTTCAATGTTGAGCCCCATCTCGAAGGTTTTGGCTTGGGCAACAAGTTCTCGCTCGTATTTCCCGAAGCGGAGGAGAAATTTCTACGAGAGCAGCGAGCCACTGGTTTATCATTCGTAGCCGATAAACTAAACATACATGTTGACTCAGATATAGAAGATAAAATATTAAGCGGACAACATCATGCGACCGTTATTATCAAAGACCTCCGAAAGTCAGAAGACCCGTTTAGTGTCGCGTACCCAGTAGATGATGACGGTCGGCGGCTTGAAGTGCCACGACTGGTGACTCATCTTGATCCGAAGATGACATATGTAGGCGAGGATGACACGCGAACAACTTGAGCTGTATTATCCAACGAGCATCCGTAGCAATCGGGACTTTTTTGCGGCGCTTTTGGATAGCGCCCAAAAGCGGCTGCCGTCAATAACCGCAGCCACAATTCAAGAGCAAATTGTTCGATCCGATGCTGCTTCGGGTAATCTTGTATATGCAGATCAGGCTCGTTCTATGAAAGCACCGGCTCTTTGGCCGGTTGCTGAGGGGGAGGCGAAAACCCGACTCATTCGGGTGTGGACAGATAGAAAAGACGGGCTTTCATATGTTCATAATAGAATACGCTCGAACAGAACAAAACACAGAGGTCATAGTACACCCGTTGAGTGGGGCAAAGAGGGTATGACTGATTATTTGTCCAGTATACATCAACCAAAATCACTTCTCTTCCGAGGTATATGCATTCGTAAGTCATCTCAGCGCAAACAACATACCCTAGAAAGGGGAGTCTATCTTGAGCTCGACGCAGAGGAAGAGTCGGGTCAGTTTTTATATGAAGCCCAAGCAGTCTGTCTTCGTGGCCTCAAAAACATCCGTAGCCGGGATGCTACTATCGATGCGCCTGCCATAACGTGTAAGATAGCGGATATTGACCAGCGTAACTCCACATCAGCAAACATCTCTGAATTTCTGCATGATATGTGGGATCGTCTACCGGTAAAGCTCGCTGTTGGTGGTATTGCCCTCGACTACAGTTCACGCTCTGCAGACTAGAAATAACTGTTTTTTTTCGGTATACTGTACCGGCTTAGAAGCTATGAGGTAGGTGATTTCTGTGAATGACGTTATTCGTGTGCAAGGTGCTCGTGAGCACAACTTACAAAATGTTGA
>Ga0136558_1000561_pt1 | contig 20213 bp, 29 predicted proteins | sample AntRauTorckE6833_FD_101391 | JGI IMG/M metagenome (GOLD analysis project Ga0136558, IMG submission 101391) | Saline lake microbial communities from Rauer Islands, Antarctica - Metagenome Torckler E6 #833 | ecosystem: Environmental > Aquatic > Non-marine Saline and Alkaline > Saline | place...
CCCAGGATGTTTATCAATTATATATAAGAACTTTTTTACTATGTCTCTTGGTTCTACTGAACCTTTTTCCCATTTTTTAACAGTTTTAGCATTCACCCCTAAAACTAATGAAAAAACAACTTGTGTATAATCTAATTTCGTTCTCAAATTTTTAATAAAATCTTTATTTACAATTGCAGAACTATTATCTCTTTTAACTACAAAAGCTCTAATATTCTCGTTTAAAATTTTGTTCAATTTTGCTTTATTCATTTTTTATTCCCCTTTATTATCTATAGCATTCTTCATTATCTAGTATAATGTCGCAAATTTTAGAAGCTTTATTTTAACTACACGCTTACTTTTGCTTTAATATGTGGATAATGTTCATAATTGATTATTTCAAAATCATCATATTCGTAATCATCTATGTTTTCTCTTGGCTGGCCTTTAATAGATAATATAGGTAATTGCTTCGGTTCTCTAGTTATCTGCTTCTTGGCCTGCTTTATATGATCGCTATATAAGTGTGTATCACCTAAAGTGTGAATAAGCTCTCCAGGCTTTAATCCCGTCATATGCGCAACGATTTCCAGAAGAATTGCATAACTAGTGATATTAAAAGGAATACCTAAAAATACGTCAGCACTTCTTTGATAAAGTTGTAGAGATAGCTTACCATCATTTACATAAAACTGAAACATCATATGACAAGGTGGTAGTGCCATTTCTGAAATTCTAGGTGGGTTCCATGAATTAACTATAATACGCCTAGAGTTTGGATTAGTTTTTATTGTTTCAATAGCCTGCCGCAGCTGGTCTACGCCTTCGAAGTCTCGCCATTGTTTTCCATATACCGGACCAAGATCGCCCCATTTATCAGCAAACCCCTGACTATCTTTAATCTTCTGAACAAACTCTTTCATTATTTCACCTTGATACCCATCACTTTTTTTATAGTTTTGATATGGCCACTCATTCCAAATACCCACTCCATTATCAACTAAATACTTAATGTTGGTGTCTCCACTAATAAACCATAAAAGTTCATGCACTACACTTCTAACATGAAGCTTTTTTGTAGTAACAACAGGTAGCCCCTCAAATAAATCGAATTTCATTTGATACCCAAAAGTAGAATAGGTTCCTGTACCAGTCCTATCTGACTTATAAATTCCATTTTCTAATGTGTGTTCAAGTAGCTTTAAATACTGTTTCATTTTATATACCTCCAAAATTAAAAAAGATACGCATAACGTACCCTATTACATCATTCCATTTTCTCTTTTATAGCGATTAATCTTCTTACGCAATTTCGCTTTTTGTTGATTATTAAGGCTTTTAAAATATTTGTCTGGATTTTGAACTGCATCCTCAATCTCATCATAATACATGTAAACCTTGTTTCCGTCTTTATTTTTTCCTAAATTTATCATAGTATCTTCCTCTCTTATATAATATTGGCAGGGGTCATAGGATTCGAACCTATATCATACGGTTTTGAAGACCGCTGTTTTGCCAATTAGACCAGACCCCTGTGGATGGCGGAACAAGTCCGCCGCATTCTATTTACTTACTCTATCTGCAATAGTAGAAGCAACAAAGCTTTTAGGCTTATGATAACATACAAAACCTTCTGCTGTTACCCAACCTGTTATTTCATTAATAAGCATATGTGTTTTACCTTTTTTACTATTACCGATATCTAGATGTATCTCTACATCGTAATCAAGTTCATTTTCAAATAGAAAATACATAAGTCTTTTACTTAAATCTAAACTTCTCATAGTTTCATTATAGATTTTTACTCTAATATTTTCTATATGTTTGGTTCTCTGTACATGTGCGAAATATTTTCCGCCTTTTCCAACTCTTAAAAGCGCTATTACAGAAACTATTTTAGTTTTACTATAAGTTTGACTATCAGTCCCTACAATAATTTTGAACTCATCATTAGGGTAATTTTCTATGTCTTTTTTAAGTTGTTGAAAAACTTCTTCTTCTGTTAGTCTTCCGTGAGTTTCTGAACGATAATTCCTAATGATGGTTCACCTCTTTCTACATTAAGTTAAAGACATTAAAGCCGATAGCAGCAAAACAGATTATAGACATCATAAATACTTCTTTCATATTGCCATGATAAGTGTGGTAAACTACATTGTAAACACTAAAGGGAATATAGCGAAGAAAATGCGGCCACTCCTAGTGTTACTAAACCAATTGATTGTAGTAATTCTAACATATTCTTACCTCATTAACTTTCTATTTTATATTGCCTTGTTTAATTTGCTTAACTCTTTGTTTAGCTTGCTTAATGTCTCTCTTTTTAGATTTTTTATTCAACATAATACGATATTGCTCTATAAGCTGTTTTCGCTTTTCTTTGAAATACTTTGAACGTGAAAGCCCCCATTTTTCTTTAGCGATTCTAGCCTCGTTATTTCTTCTAATACTTCTAATCATACTAGCCATATATTAACCTATACCTCAAATTTCTTGGTAACAGTAACTTCGTACCAATCTTCGATTACTTCACCTTTTTGTTTCTTATTGCGGTATTTTTTCTTATAATCTACTGTGCCACTATGATCTGCTACACTATCTTGGATAAAATTTACCGCTTCAGGTTCAGTTTCAATCCTATACTTCTCAGTTTGTTCTAGTAATTCCATTGTATCATTCTCCTTTTTATTTTTTTAACTTTCTAATATAATTATATCTTATTTTTAGAAAAAAGTCAATTTTTATTACCAAAAATTATGCTTAAATTTGTATCTATCTATACACTGTTCGACCAACATATTAAATTCTTCTTCAGTTATATTATTGTCTTTATTTGCTCGTTTAACTTCTCTAATACATTTTTTTTCAAAAATAAGCGGCTTGCTCTTTTCTACATCAATGCGGCCGTTATCTTTCATAACAAGATCATCGCGTTCTCTATCGCCATGAAGCTTTTGAAGGGCCGCATACCACTCAAACAGGAACTTTCTATTTGGTTTATCAATTTCAGAAAGTTTCTTCTGTTTTATTTTCTTGTAAAGCAGTGGGGTGTACCCGTTATATTCAGGACAAGCATTTATATGTAGTTCGCTATCAAGGTAAACATTATGCGTATGCCCGTGTATATTTATAATGCCTGGCTCAACTGGGTGTGGCTCATGAGAAAAAATAACTCTTTTATCAACATACACTGGTGTCTGAGAAACACCTTCAAAAAATTGCTTATAATAAGAAACTGGATAATTGTCATGGTTACCCATGATTAAAAACTTTCTACCTCTTAGTCTAGGTATAATGTTTTCTATTCCGGTTTTATTTCCTAAATCGCCTAAAAAAAATATAATAGCATTGTTATTTGTTATTTTCTTATTCCAATTATCAACAATACCCTGTTCATATTCTTTTATTGAATTAAAATCTCTACTGTATTCTTTATCAAAAAGGCCGCAATCACCTCCAAGATGTAAATCACCTATAATATAATCTGGTTTTTCTTCTATAAACATGTAAATCGCTCCTAACTATTTCTTAATTTTCTTTAATCATTATTTTCTTTGTTTCCTTGATAAATAATATAATCTCCTAACATGTTAGATAACGCAATCACTGCTTCTGATTTGCTATAACCAACTCCTATAGCATTAACATTTTTAATTGAGTGAATTTCAGCAACATATTCTCTAATATTATCTTCATATTCTTCCGCTCTTATTTCAAATTGTCTTACTACTGTATCGATATTAAAACTAAAATCTATAATCTCACAAAAAGTATTTATGCCTAATGAGCTATCATATTTAAAAAGCAATGCACTTTGATTTGCAATAGGCACTTGGCTTCCTATATTTGCTGGTATAATAAAAATATACTGATAAAAACCATCTAAAGATATGTCATTTTTATTGCTAGAAGCAATACTAATAGAGTCTTCTAAACTAAAGCTAATATAAAGCAATGTTGAATTACGAACCGCTATATCATCAATATTTTTAGAAGTATTCCCCATAATTAAAAATGTTTTTTTATATAAGTTTTTGGACATGCACAACCTCTCCAATTTCTAATTCATTAAAAATTGACTCTGCTTGCCCTTTAGTTAAACTGTCAATAGTAGCTATAGTTACTTCAATTTCATATTGGAATTGAATTGGCGCTAACGAAAGAAGTCCCAAAATAGATTGTAAATCTACCTCTTTGTTGTCATATTTAATTCTACCCTCATAAATTGACAAATTAGATGCGGCATTAACAATATGAGAACAATTAGGGGGGTTTAACGCATTATTTTTTGCCTCAATTCTTGCCTTGTAAACGTTCATTTTATCTTCTCCTTGTATAGTTTTTATTATATATTGGTACCTCGTGAGAGAATCGAACTCTCAGCCTTTCGGGTATGAACCGAACGTTCTAACCAATTGAACCAACGAGGTAAGAAAAGCCTAATTTGCACTAAGCCTTAAAATTATATACTGGTTTTATAATTTTCTTTATATTGACTGTATCGCCGACCGCATCGACTATTTCGCTCATTTCTTTATAAGCCATAGGACTTTCATCTAATGTTTTAGAACTTACAGAAGTCGAATAAACCCCTTCCATTTCTTGTTCAAAATCTTTTAATGATAACTCTCTTTTAGCCCTACTTCTTGAGTAAATTCTACCTGCTCCATGAGGGGCCGTATAGTTCCAGTCTTCATTACCTTTTCCTTCTGCAAGTATTACGCCATCTCGCATATTTAAAGGTATTACAAGACGTTCTCCTTTATGTGCTGAAACTGCTCCTTTTCTCAAAATTCTATCTTCCATATTAATATAGTTATGCACAGTATCAAAACTATCTTCAATATTAAAATTCATAGCTCTAACTATTGTAGAGCCTATAGAAATCCTATTCTCTTTAGCGTATTTTTGAGCTATATCCATATCATACAAATAATCAGTAGCTCTATAATCTGTTAAATAAGATAATTCTTCACCAGGGTTAGTTTCTTTTGCAATCTTTTGATGATATTTGGCAATTTCTAAACCAAACTTTCTGCTACCAGTATGAATAAAGATATATAAATAGCCTTCATCATCTCTACCGACCTCTATAAAGTGATTTCCACCACCAAGAGTTCCTATAGATTTTTCCGCTCTCTCTACATCAACATCTGCAAAAGTTCTTTTTACATTTAGATTTGATGCCTTCATATTTCTAACGCTATTTGGCGTGTCGTGGACGCTAAATCCATGCGGTACTTCTTTTCTGATTACTTCATCTAGTTTTTTGAAGTCTATATCTTTTTCCTTTATTTTAATTGTTAAAACGCCGCAACCAATATCAACTCCAACAAGGTTAGGCACAACCTTATCTTTCAACTCCATAGTAAAACCAATAACGCAGCCTGCTCCTGCATGGACATCTGGCATAATTCTAATCTTACTATCTTTAAAAGCTTCTCTTGATAGTAAGTCAATTATTTGTCCTTTAGACTTGGAGTCAACGCTATCGGTGTATATTTTAGCTGTATTATATTTTCCTTTAAGTTCTATCATATTAATCAGTACCTTTCTTTAAATCTAAACCACAATTTGGACAAAAGTTTATATCAAAGTCTCCACTAGGTAAATCAAATACTTTTGTAAGTTCAGTTTCGCATTTTGCACAAAATAATCTTGTAGTTGTATATTCGCCTGTATATGAGTATTTTGTTTCTTCTTTTTCAATAACTCCATGAAGCCCTATTTCATAATTTCTTTCGTCTATGTGCATTATATAACCTCTTCATATTTAGTAAGTTTTTGGTCTATTGCCATCTGAATTGCATAGTAGATGTCATCTTCGTCTTCATCAAGATAAATGTCCGCAATCAATCCAAAAGCTTCTGAATAGCCTTGCCAATTATCGACGCCGGCTGCTTCTAGTGCGCTTAAAATAATCTTATCTTTTATTAGTTTTCTTAATTCGTTCTCGCTAATTTTATAAACTTTTCTTTTCGCATATAATCATTCCTTTTTTTAATTTGGCAGGGGTAGAGAGACTCGAACTCCCAGTCGCGGTTTTGGAGACCGCTGGTTTGCCAATTAACCGATACCCCTATTTGGCCCGCTGAACAGGATTCGAACCTGTACTCGACGGCTTAGAAGACCGTTGCATTATCCGTTATGCTATCAGCGGATGGTGGTCAGAGACAGAATTGAACTGTCGACACCTAGGGCTTCAACCTAGTGCTCTACCCACTGAGCTACCTGACCTAAAATATTAAGTAGACCTAGGGGAATCGAACCCCTTGCCGCGGCAATTGCAACACCAGTTGCTTCGGTCCATTTGGTGGAGTTGAGGGGAGTTGAACCCCTGTCCAAAATAACAGCTACAATACTTTCTACATGGTTGTCTTGTTTCTAGCTATGTTATAGACAATCCGAGTTACTAAAACAAACAAAACTGATATCGGGTAGTCTAATGAAAAGTGTTCAGCAAGCTTATCATCATCTGCTTACGATATTCTACTTAACTGTTGAAACTTATTTTACAGTAGAAGATAAAATAGTTTCAGCGTAAACTATTTCTAGACTACGGCTTGTGCCATTGCTGGCTCGTTTATATAAGTGCCAATTATTCATGTGCGTTTTAGTTTCGCCAAACCCATGCTTATATTGCTTTAATTATCCTGTCGATTCCATTACAACCCCATTAGTAAAGAAAATTTTCATACTTTCGTTTCTTTAATAGCCCGAAGTCTCTTGTTTTATTTACTTCTATTAGTTTATCAAATTCTTGAGGTTTTTTATTTTTAATTTCAATTAAGTAGCAATCATATTTTCCGCTTCTCTGTAGTGTTTCAATGCGGCCTATATCTATTGCCTCTTGTTTTTTGTCTGTTACAGCTACAACATAAGAATGCTGAGCTTCTTTGTATAGTTTTCTTCTTGCTTCAACAACAAACATTTTCTTCATAAATAAAACTCCTTTTTAATTGGTAGGGAAGAAGGGATTTGAACCCTCACGCCATTAAGACACTAGTTCCTAAGACTAGCGCGTCTTCCATTCCGCCACTCCCCCATATAATATATAACTCAAATTAGATTAAAAGATGTAGTGAATGTATCACTGATTAAGGTCAACATATGCGCTCATCGCTCTCCTTCTACACAGCATATCTTAATTTCAATTATATATTGGCGCGCCCACCAAGATTTGAACTCGGAGCTCGAAGTCCGTAGCTTCACGTGATATCCATTTCACTATAGGCGCGTATATATTATTTTATTACGATAATGAATGCAGACATAGTGAATAGTAATACTTCAGCCTTACTTAGTTTTAAAAATTCTTCTAATGAAACTGGTAAAGCTATGTTAATAGTATTTTCTTCTATTTTAATAATTATTGTTTCTTCTGTAATTGTTACACTTTCCACATCATACCCCAAGACTTCTGTAAAATATTGCTGAATATCTCTTTCCATTAATCTACCAGTCACTTTTCTCAATCTCTTCTCCCTTTTTAAAATTGGGAGGACCGAAGGGAATTGAACCCTCATATCTAGTGCCACAAACTAGCGCGTTAACCATTACGCCACGGTCCCCATCTTATAGCTCTTTTAACTCTTGCCTTGCCTTGTCTAACTTGACTTGTACAACAGCAACCAAATCGTCTATATCTTGCTTGTCATACATTGGAAGACGAATATAGCTTGGATAAGGGTCTTCTTTATAATCTTTGATATCATCAGTATACGCTTCATGGTTTTCAAGTTCTTCTATTTGCATTTCTAGTTGTTCAATTCTATTTAATAAGAACGTTGCTTTTAATGCTGTTTCTCTTTTCATGAGTGTACCCCTTTTCTATTTTAAAATGGAGCGATAGAAGGGAATTGAACCCTCATTATCACGTTGGCAACGTGAAGTTTTGCCATTAAACTACTATCGCATTGGAGACGTGTACGGGATTCGAACCCGTGAATGCTGCCGTGAAAGGGCAGTGAGATAGCCGCTTCTCCAACACGCCATTGGTGTCAAGGATGGGAGTCGAACCCACATAGCATCTTTCAGCCATTGGATTTTAAGTCCAATGCGTATACCAGTTCCGCCACCATGACAATTAATTAAATTAAGTATATTACTAATAACTCTTAGGGTAGACACGCACCAGGTCTACCACGTCAATTATATGCAACTATTATTATGCGATTACTGGCACAGTAGCTAGCTGCACCATCAATGTAAGCCTCTCGGCAATTCTCCCACTCTGGTTTTTAAAGACAGCTTCAAGAGAATACTAGCCAACATAAGTGTTATAACCATATTTACTATGGTTTCAACTGTTAATGGTCAAGCAAGAGCATCATTCGGGACGCGACTCCTCGACTAGCTCCAACCACCACTTTTGGCTATGCACTATATTCATATAACTGATTTCGACTCGTATCCTTTTGCTTTTGACAAAGCTCAACAGGTATTTCAACCTCAGGACTTACAATGCCTTAACTCCGAGTAAGAGCTATTCAGCCACTAAGAATTATTAGTAACATACTTAATTTATCTTTCTATATATATTATACCGTAATTTTTGAAAAATGTAAAGTTTTTAGCTTTTAAAATCTATTTTATGTAAATGGTTCACAATAGTCAATAACAGCTTCAATACCTTTTTATAAGCATTGGTAATAGCCGCACTAAACCGCTAGTTTGCTTATATTGGTAGGACGTGTGGGAATTGAACCCACCTATACGGATTAAAAGTCCGCTGCATTACACCAATTTGCTAACGTCCTATAATGGAAGGGAAGCTGGGATTTGAACCCAGGATGTCGGAGTCAAAGTCCGATGCCTTAGACCTGCTTGGCTACAACCCTATATGGTGGAGAGGGACGGATTTGAACCGCCGAACCCGAAGGAGCAGATTTACAGTCTGCCGCGTTTAACCACTTCGCTACCCCTCCATATATTGGGCTAGGTGGGTTTGAACCACGATGCCGGAGCCAAAGCTCGATGCTTTAACACTTGACTACAACCCAATATGGTGAGACTCACTGAGATTCAAACTCAGGATACTCGATTGGATGTTATATAATACCATTAGTTAAAATAGTTCAGTATAACAAACTCGAGCGCGTTAATCGCTTCGCCATAAGCCTCATACGTAATGACTACTCAACGGTATTTCACCGCTCCGGCCCAAAATTGGGTATTATAGATTTTCGCAGTCTATAATGCCGTAATAAGAGGGCAGTTCCTTTTTCGGTTCAAGAGTTGAGCTCCTGCGAGGCCAGCATCTTATGTGGACCTACGAGGGCTAGTGTCTTATGTGAACCTACTATTTAAACTATTTTGTAACCATCAATTAAAGTAACGATAACTAAATCATTAACTTAATTCATGGTGCTAGAGATAGGAATCGAACCTACAACCTGGTCTTTACAAGGGACCTGCTCTGCCAATTGAGCTACGCTAGCAATAAATAATAAACAACCCATCTAAGTTATCACGGAATGGTTCCCTAACGAACATTCCCCAATGTTGATCAAACATTTCTATAGCAACTTGTATCCTTTTTATCATATTTTAAATGTGGTCGGGAAGACAGGATTCGAGCCTGCGACCTCTTGGTCCCAAACCAAGCGCTCTACCAAACTAAGCTACTTCCCGATGATATATAGTTAACACCTTATATAATCCATCACTAAAACTAGTAAAAAATAATTATTCCCTTCACACCCCTCGTGATCTGCAGTCCTCAGGGCGCTTAAGGTTTCCGTGGGACGCACTTGCAAGATACGCCTAATCCACCCTTTTCTTGTTACTAGCTTTAGTCATGGAGATAGGAATGGGACTTGAACCCACAGCCTATTGGTTAACAGCCAATTGCTCTACCGTTGAGCTACCCTATCAATTTTATTTGTTTGCTTTACCTTTCTACATATATTATACCGCAGATTTGATAATTTTTCAAGCTTTTTGATTAACTAATTTTTTTATTAACCAATTGAGTAGTACATTAAAGTTATTGTTCATAAGTGTTTTATTTATTTCTGCGCAGTTACATACTTACTTGCAATAATCGTTCGAGTGTCGTCAACAGTGTCTCTTTTTACAGTATCGCCTCTACAGTGGCTTATACATTGCTCGTAGAGTTTTTGTGCCCTAACATAGAGGGACTAGCTTCTATACTACAATACCGCTTTAATGTACCATTCAATTGGTAGGTATGATAGGACTTGAACCTACAGCCTCCTGCTTGTAAAACAGGCGCTCTCCCATTGAGCTACACACCTAAATGGTTGCGGGGGCGGGATTCGAACCCGCCTAAAATAGCCTATGAGACTATTCAGAACCACTACTGTACCCCGCGATATGGTGGAGATGAAGAGACTTGAACTCTCAGCCTTCTACGTGCAAAGCAGATGCTCTCGCCATTTGAGCTACATCCCCAATTAATTAAACTAAGACAATCTTTTAAGATACGCCAACCTAACTTACTATGTATCGTTGTGTGCACCCTGGCTCGACTTTTATCTGGTTTCCCTCTGTTTGTCTGCAGACGTCAAAGGGGCAAACGGCAGGCCTCTTCTAGCAAACGAGACGAAGTCTTAGTTTAATTATAAATAGCGAATGGTTGGGTTTCGAACCCAAGACCTTCCGTACCTTGTACGGGTGCTCTTCCTACTGAGCTACTCATTCATTTGGCACCGGCAATGGGACTCGAACCCACGACCACCTGCGTGACAGGCAGGCATTCTAACCACTGAACTATACCGGTATTTTGGTGGTAGTAAGAGGACTTGAACCTCCGACCACTGCGTTATCAGCACAGTGCTCTACCGCTGAGCTATACTACCATAGTGGAAACTTGATTTAACCATATCCTGTTTACTATCAGTCTATATTGAACAAGATATTTTTCAACCTTATAACTATATTATACTATAGTTTTTAGTTTTTTACAACACTTTTGTTTATCTAAAATATTGGTCGGAGTAGCAGGATTTGAACCCGCAACCTCTCGCACTCCGATGGCGGAAAGTGAGGGATTCGAACCCCCGCACGAATTTAATCGCCTAACGATTTAGCAAACCGTCCCCTTTGCCGCTTGGGTAACTTTCCATAATGGAGCGCACAGCCAGAATTGAACTGGCATTATCTGCTTGGAAGGCAGAAGTTTTATCCATTAAACTATGCACGCCTATTGAAGGTTTTATTACAGGGTGGAGTGTAGTTACACCTTACCTGTTTAAATAAAATTGACCTGAGTCCACACGGGATACCCAGGTTCAATCAAATAATCCTCTACTTATATTATCCGTTTTATCGTTCCCACTAAGGCAGGGATACTCCTAATGTTAAATCTTCCACTTAACGGCAGGAACTCTCCTAATGTTAAATCTTAAAAAAGGGGCTTTATTATAATTTATTTAGCAGACGGGCAACTCTGCATCCGATTTTCTCACCTCGTAATATAATTACAAGGCCTGGCGGGGCCCTTTCCACCCTTAAATAAATCAACTTATAATCCACATGAGTAATATTCGAACCGTTACTCTCGGTTAACCCACATAAGCAATATTCGAACCGTTGCTTTCGGTTAATCCTCTACTTATATTATACGTTGTATCGTTCCCACTAAGGTAGGGATACTCCTGTTTTAATTAAGAAAGCCAAGCCTTCTGTATAAGAACAGTCGATTAAGACTATTGTTAACTATTGGTGGACCCAGCAGGACTTGAACCTACGGTCAATCCGTTATGAGCGGAGTGCTTTACCAACTAAGCTATGGGTCCATATGAGTAGGAAACCTTCCTGAATTCTAAACCTATTCTAATTTATACATGTTAGTTGAAGTATAAATCTTAACTGCCACGATTATACAGGAGCGTGCCCATCTGTGTAGGCTTGATTGCTGGCAGAAGTTTTAAAAATAATACTTTTGGAGACGCAGGGCGGATTTAAACCGCCAACCTAGCGAGTTGCAGTCGCTTGCCCTATCATTAGACCACTGCGTCATGGCGGAAAGTAAGAGATTCGAACTCTTGAATCGCTACTAACGACTGTCGGTTTTCAAGACCGATGCGTTTTATCCACTTCGCTAACTTTCCATATAAAAACCTATTTAACTTATTTTTAGCTTATAATATAATTATACTATAATTTCTGTAAAATGTCAAGATTTTGGTTAAATAATTTTTAAAATAAATTAGTTTCTTTTTCTCAACCTTACATATATAATTATACCGCAATTTTAGAAAATTGTCAATATTTTAGAAAAGTCAATGTTTTAAACAATTTATTTTGTAACTTTTACAGGCTCCTCTCAATATGAAGATATACGCTCTATTACAATCACTTGCTCTCCAATATAGTGTTTTGTATTATCAAATTTTACATATGCCATAAAACCACTCCTTTTAGACATTATGAATAGATAAAAGACTTCGCTATTCTTTTTGAAAATTCCAAGTTCTTTTATAACTTTTTTTGGTCTTGCCTTGAAGATTGTTTTTAAGGCTATGAACGACCCTTTTCTTAGTACCTTTTGCAATACCTTCATTAATCAAATAGTCGGCCGCATCCTCTACGATATTGAATTTTTCGCCTTTGTTGCTAATGATAGGTCTTGGTAAATTAATATAGTTATATTCCAAGTTTTTCTTGCTAAAACTAAAGGCCATACACCAATAGTAACCTTTCATAAGCCTATCTTTTGTATTGATTTTGGTCCTCTCTCTGAGATGTGGTGTTAAAATACCTTTGTCATTTGGAAATTCATCAATACCATTTGATTTGTTATAGTGTATAACAGCTTTATGTATATTTTCAAACCACAGAATTTCTTTATTAGTTAAATCAATTCTATATATACCCTGTTTCATTCTGTCTCTAAGAACGCTTAAGTCCCAGGGTAATTTAACGAAATCAATATCACATTCATTTTCTACTGTATATTTAGACTCATATATACTTCTCATAGATTAACCTTCTTTCTCCTCATATTTGTTTCTTATGCCTCGCCCTATTAGTTCCAATTGTGTGAACTCCATCTAAAATCTATGAGCAGTAGATAATAGTTGTCTTGTTTCTAAAACCATTTTAACAACATGCTAATTAGTTAAAGCGCTAACCGCAACTTCTTGGTCTTTATTTAAGAAAAATATATTCATTAACATCAACCTTTCTATAAATATTATATCGTAAAACTAGAAAAAAGTCAAGAAAATTATAACCCTAAAAATTTGTTATAATCTTCTTGCTTTAGCCCTATTAACTGACTGTTAAAGTTTTTTGGTTTTTGCTTTGGATAATCATAAGCAGACCTAAGTTTTTTAACTGGTATGTCACTATATATTTGTCTTACTTTTGCATATGGTACATGACAAGTCTTTAATAATGCTATATATGCCATGTCCATTTTATCTAAGCTACCGATACCTGGTATCTCGTTTAGTTTAAGTATTTTGTCCAACACAAACTTATTGGATAAATGTTTACTATCATTTGTTTCTTCGTCATAATCTTTAAAATTAACATGCTTTCATGTTTTGTCTTTTACAATTCTGTGCACTGTGCTTTTGCTTGTATTAAAAACTAACTCCAATTGTTTTTGACTGTATCCTTTACTGTACATTTGCTTCATTAATTCTACATCTTGTTTTTGTAAAATAAAATCACCGCCGATTATTTTTTTTCTTTTTCTAAGTCAATGATTTTTTGAGTATCTGAAATAACACTCTCAATAAAGTACTTAACCCCTTCAACCGCAATATCTTCTGAAGTTTTTCCTTTATCAAACTCCTGGTCTATAATATAATTTGAAACTTTAATAGCCTCATCAACATCTTCTATCTGGCTTTTGCTATAAACCGTCTCATAAACTTTTTTCATATATTGTTTAACTTCTTTTCTATTCATAAAATAAATCAACTACTTTCTTGTTAATATTGAACTCTATTAGCCCTTTTAGGAAAGTGTCCGAGTCTTCATTATAAACGTTAATAATGCCTTCAGTAACTAATTTAATCGTTTCTTCAATTTCCTCTTCTGTTGTGTCAACTTCATCTATATACTTCAATAGGTCGTTTTTGTATCTTTCAACTTCATTTAAAACTCTTTCTTTTAGTCTTTCTTTATTCATCAGTATCAACCCCATATTTTATATCAATTGAAGCTGTTACTGGATAAACCCTATAACCATAAATAATTTCATAATAGTCTAATCTTTGAAGACCCTCATAAAGGTCTTCATGAACATAGTTAAGGCCATTATCTTCTTTTTCTAACAAGAGATAATCATGACCACCATCAATCGATACCTCTAATAGGGTTGTATTCATAACGGAAATTGTTTCGTTTCGTATCCCAAAAATCTCAACAATAAAATTAACACCACGTTTTCTATGCTGTTTACCTAAAAACAATATTTCTTTTTTAATTCTATCTTTATTCTCTTGTTTGTTTACTTCTGCGTCTAAAAATTTCATTTAAAGCTCTCCTTTTTAATATCTTTCTCCACGAATAAGTTGTTGCCTTTTCTTAATAACTTTCATTTTTTCTATCTCTGCCATATTATGGTCTTCTTCAGAGACGTGGCTAGACCTAAGAACTTTATTAAGCTCATCAATTTGCCTATTATGCTCTAACATCTCATTAAAGAATTCTTTTTCTTGCTCATATAGTTTACGACGCAACTGAACGGCCGCACTATATGTATCAGCAATTTCCCACCATATATTGGAGTTGTCAAAGCCTCTAATTCTCTTTTTTAGCTCATCAAGTTGTAGAGCATTAATATACAAATAATTTGTTTTTAAGTCGTAATTCAAAATATATACTCTAGTCAATGTAATCTCCTCTATTTATTTTTTTAAAATTCATCATCACTAATCTCATATGACATCATGCCGCCTATTAACCACTTTCTATTTGGTCCAGTGCGGTCTGGTTCTGGATAATCATAATAACCTTTTGTTTTATGACTTTCCATAAGAGCTGCGTCTAGTCCTCTAATTAATCAAATTTTAAACTTATAATTATAAACTTCGTCTATAGCATCAAACTCATCAAAATAGTCCCCATCTTCTGGACTATCAAGAGGAATACCATAGAGGTTATCAACTGCTTTATATTTACTGATAAAATACACCTACTTTTTCTTTTTGGCTTCTTTTACTTTATTTTGCCACTCTTGCTCTGCAATTAATATATCATAGTTTAAATTTTTAACAATTAAGTCAAGCTGTACATAAATTGAACCAAGCTCTTCATTAGGTATTTCAATAATGTAACCATCTACTGTTCTAGTAATCTGGTCCATTCCTTCTTTTTCTAATACTCCCACTACTTGCTCTGTTAAATTATATTTTAACTCATTACGTTGCTTTTGTGTAATGATACTACTTTCTGTTATTTTGTACTCATGTTTATAAATAAAATCTAAAATTTCATCCAATTTACCCATTATTATTCTCCTTTAAATCCATATATAGAAAGTGCTTATGACTATTTATTTTCAACATCATCATCTTCATCTTTATTAAAGTCACCCCATCTAATAATAATTGCTTTATAACTCTTATTTCTTATAACGAAAAAATCTTTTTCAACTAGCGTCTTTTCTACTACTTCTCTAAAGCCATACCCGCTAATTACTGGTCTAGTAATAGTGACAGACTTATCGTAAATATTATATTTTCTTTTGTAGTTATTGCCTTCATTAAAAAATATAACAAGTTTTGATTTTCCTTTTTTAGAAGCCTTTTTAATTCTTTTGTCTATGTAGTTTAATGTTTTAAGAATTTCTTTATTAAACTTTTTATAATGTCTTTTTTTAACTTTCTTAGTTATCTTATCTGCTTTGTTTTTATTGATTTAAAACACCTCTTTTCCTTACCTTCTATAATAATTATAACAAAAAATTGGGTATTTGTCAAGATTTTTTTACCCTAATTTTTGTTTGTCAAATATATACCATTCTTTTATTAATTTCACAACATTATTAACTAACTCTTTATCTACTTTGTATTTATAGCCTTTCATAATTCTATCTACTGATCCCTCTAAAGCATCTAGTTGAGCTGCACTATATAAGAAGGCTCCTTCTTTAACCCCTAATAAAAATTCTTTATCAGATTTCGATACCGGTGGTACATTAAAATCTTCATTGTAGTAATAGCTGGCCGCACCTAGTTTAAGCAAGTGATGCGTTCTATAGATATGATAACCGCCTTTAAAAGGCTTCTTTCTATACTTCTTTAGATGGGCATTAAACAACCCTGCTAAAGCACTTTTATTAACTTTAAAACCTTTAGTAGATAATAGGGTATATGTATACCATCTGCTCCATTCAGAATTGATAGCTTCTAATGTATTTGGACTACCTTTGCTTGCTTCCTTTAAAAAACTCCACGCATCTTTAAAGGTTACTTTTCCAAAGTAAAAATCTACTACTTTAGATAGTTTTCTATTTCTAATCACGTCTTCCATAGATAAAAAGACTACTGCCTTTAAGTCAATATCAGAGTCCTCGTTATCAAGATTATAATTTTGTGAGCCGAATAACCCTACGAAAGAAAGAGTTGCTTCTGGCATCTCATTCCATACGTAAGTCTTTACTTCTCTTAATGCTAATGCAAATTTCTTGTCTCTATTCATATTTATCTCCTTATATTTAAACACCATCGCTACTATAGCAAGTCAATTTGTCTCTTATCTTTATGTGTCATCTTTGTCTTCCTTAATAAACTCTCTATAAAAAACAATTCCAAAGTCAATGACATAGAAACTAATAACAGTCATAACTATACCCATAAAAATATATGCAATTATGTCTCCCATACTACCCCTCTTTTTTTACCTTTCCTACTAAACACATAGCTCGCCGCATTTGACGTGCCGGCATTTCCTCTATATTTTCTTTAGCGAAAAAACTAACAAATTTTAACATCATTTGAATAGTATCATCAATCTTCATACCATACATTGTCTTTAATGCTACTGTGTTTTCTAAAATATTATTAATGGTGGGACCGGTGTACTTTTCTTTTTTAAAAACATCTTCGTACTCTTTAAATAGTATGCTTTTTAGATATAATCTAGTGTCGCCCTCATATTCTTTCAAGTTTTCTTTAAAGTCATACTTAGCCAACCTAGCATGTTTTTCAATTATACTAGATAGGAAAATTGCAATGTTAATTATTTCTTTTTCTACACCGATTTTTCCATAGCTTGTAAACAGTTCATTGTTGCTACCAAAGCCGACTATTTCAGTACCTTCTTCAGTTTCCTTACATAGAAAATATTCCATATCAGAAGCACTTATCTTAAGAATTTCATACTTGTTTGGGCAATTCTCTAGCAATTCTTTTTCCATTTCATTCTCAGGTTGCATTTTAGTTAAACTCATTATAAAACCTCTCCTCTATCTCTTGATTTAATTTATAACATAAGTATTTAATTCTGGCTGCTTTTACTATCAAGTCCGCAATACTGTATCTCTAATTGGTTTATATACTCGTATTTTTCTCCTTTTAGTCTTATTGTATCCTAAATTTGACATTTTCATATGAAAGTGTTAAAATATATATGTATACGCTTTGGAGCTGTATCGTAAAATTCTTATGCCGTCTTAAAATAGCGTAGTTCATTTTAGGAAAATAGAATAGTTTATTTTGATATTTGTTTCATTCACTTTGTTGTTTGTTTCACTCACTTCGTTCATTCAACCATTGTAACTCACTGCGTTCGTTACGTTTAAAAAACTTAGAGAATAGTTTATTTTAGGAAAATAGAATAAAAACCCTATATTGCCTCTAAGCCTCTACATTATTCCTAGTCATTATACTATTCCTAACCTCTACATTGCCCCGAACCTCTACATTGCCCTAAACCTCCCTTATTCCTAAAATTTTTCAAACGTAACGAACGTAGTGAGTTACCACCGTTGAATGAACGAAGTGAATGAAACAAACATCTCGCCGCACAATTATAGTGCTCTGTAGCGCCCCTTCCTAGCGAAGAAAGCTAAAAAGCTAAAAAGCTAAAAAGCGACCGCAATAGCTGTTACCATAGAGGTAAGGTACAAGAGAATAACAATAAAGAACACAATATAAGTCTTATTATCTTCTGCAATCTTTTTATTGAAAGCAATCGTTATAGTAATTAAGAGTAAACCAATATATATTATTATGTTCATTATAACATTTCCTTTAATATGTTAGTTTCTAACATTTCTTCTATATGTTCCATTATAAATACCTCTTTTGTATTTCCATTACTAATGCTATTTCATTGTAATGAAGTTCTTTATTTGTTGTATATCCTTCTTTTGAAATGTTAAGATAAAAATCTTCTTTTTGGTTATATAGTTTGATGTTATTCTTTGAAGATTGTTTAACTATAAAGTCGACCGCATAATGATTAATAAGATTTGCTATTTTCTCAACTATTTTAAAACCTCCTGAATAATTTTAATCAATTCCTAATTTTAATCAATCCTAATTTTCTATTCTCCTGAATATCTTTAATCTTCAACCTTCTAAATATATTATATCCTAATTTCAGCAAAATTTCAAGTAAATTGCTAATCAAATTTTTAGATAAAAAAAAGAAGCAGTAATTAAACTACTTCTTCATTATTGCCTTAACCTTTCTTAACTATTCGAAAAGGCTAGGAACTGCAGTTACTTCGTCATCTTTACTGTTTTTGCTTTTTGGAACAGTTTCAGGGTCTCGGTCTGTAACGCTAAAACTAACACGAGCATAAATTGGAGTTCCAGTGTTTGCATCTTCTGCAATAGGAACTGAAATTTCTTTGTTAGAATTAACTTCGGCTGTACCAAAAGCTTCAGTAAGGACTTTCTTAAGATAATCAACAGTTTGAGTTTTCATTTGGTTACGAACAGTTACTGCTGGATTACCGTTCTCTGTGTAAAAGTCTACTTTGTTCATGTAAATCTCTCCTTTTTGTTCTAGATTTTTATATAAGTAACATCATTGAGTACATCTTTATTATAACGCATTTTTTAGTTTCTTTCAAGTAGTTTGGTTGGTTAATTTTTGTGCTTATTTTTCTTATCTCTTAACCTTTCTAACTATATTATACCTTGATTTTTGGTAAAAGTCAACTTATAGGTTATATTAAGTATAAATATCGAAAAACGCTTTTCTAAACTTATAATCAAGGTCTTCCGCAAATTCTTGTGTAGGAATAAAAGACTTAACAAGACTTTTTATAATTTTCACTGCTTCTGCTTCATTGATAACATCGATTGCAATATAGTTATTATATGCGACTTCAAGAATAGTATTAGTTAGTTCCATGTCAATGTTTTGTTCTTCTAGTATTTCTTTAACTTCTTTGTAAATGTTTGCTTTGAAGAATTCTCTTGGGTTTTCTTCCCATTTGGTATAAATATTTAAGAACTTGTATTCACCTTTTGCTTTATACTCATAATAAGCGGCCGCAATACGTGGTAATAGAAATCGTTCACTAATAGTTTCTTCTATTAGCATTATACGTTTAACATTGCTTTTTTCAGAATGAAGAGCAATACAAGGAGAATAATCTTCATCACCAATTGCTATTGCATATGAACCTCCCATTACATATGAGCCATCAGGAATAATAAGAGCATCATATACATAATTATCTATAACATCAAAGTATACTGCTTTAACTCCTGTTTTCTCTTTGATTTCTTCTTTTAGTTGTTTGTTGTTTGCGTATTTTACTGTTAAGTCCATATTGTTTCTCTCCTCTATAAATAGTTTAGTTTTTAATGTAGGGCAGGGTTTTTAGATAACCGAAGTTCTTCAGAGGCATACAAGCAAATAAATACTTGTCTCTGTGAGGAGGGGAGCCTGCTCATATACCTGTGAAGAACTGGGAATTAGTACAGCACTCCCAAAACTGTGCGAACTATTCTGCTTACGGGCACGCAACCTCAACCGTATAGAATGTAGAGCATAAACCAAATCTCAACTCTACTTGTGCGGCCAACTTAGGGCTCTATCCGCACTTTACCTTCCCTTAATCCGCTACCTGCTCAACCGCAGACGGAAGACTACTATTCTTCATTACTTATAAGACCTTACTTACTATAACCAATCTCTCCTGTATCCTCATTCGTTTCACCGGGCTTACAGTAGTGATTAATAAGATGTTCGAATGTCTCAGTCATCGTCATATCATTTACAAGAGCGAAAATCTTTAAACGCTTATGAGTGCGCTCTTCCAAATTTACGTAAAATCCTTCCCC
>Ga0136558_1000573_pt1 | contig 20010 bp, 25 predicted proteins | sample AntRauTorckE6833_FD_101391 | JGI IMG/M metagenome (GOLD analysis project Ga0136558, IMG submission 101391) | Saline lake microbial communities from Rauer Islands, Antarctica - Metagenome Torckler E6 #833 | ecosystem: Environmental > Aquatic > Non-marine Saline and Alkaline > Saline | place...
ACGGCTACGCGGCTAACTGGCTGGGTGACCCTACTGCCAGATTGGCCGGGCGCCTTACTGCCAATCCTATTTCACATATCGACCCAATGATGTCGGTAATTTTACCTGGACTTTTAGTGGTCACAGGTTCCCCGATTCTGTTTGGAGCAGCTAAACCTGTACCGTATAACCCGTATAACTTCACCAACCAAAAATGGGGAGAGGCGATAGTAGCTTTTGCTGGCCCGGCAGCCAATATAATAATTGCGATAGTTTTTGCTCTGCTCATTAGAGCCTCAGAGGTATTAAATCTTAGTGAGACTTTTGTCCAACTGTCTTTTAGTATTATCTTATTGAACATTTTTTTGGCCTTCTTTAATTTAGTGCCAATTCCTCCCTTAGATGGTTCGAAGATTTTTCCTAAATTTTTACCCCTGTCCCTGCAATTTAAATATGATAACTTCAGACGAATAATGGAACAAAATATTGCGCTTTCATTTGGCTTTGTAATTTTCTTATTTGTATTTATTTTAGCGGCACCCTTGTATCAAATTACCAGAGGTCTGGCCATGTTATTGATAGGCGCCTAAAGGCGTGTTATTATTTTGCCAGTTAATTTCGTCCTTTGAGGACGATATAGGTGCAAGACTCCTCAAAGGAGCACGCCCCCCGGTCTTGCATCATTTGCCACACTGCTGTCTCCCCTACAGAAGTGTGGCTTTTTTAAATCAAAGATACAGACAGTGTCTAAAAAAATATTGACAATGAAAGGTAAATGAAACCCAGCTTATATTTAAGAAGAAAAAATGCTTTGGTACGGTCAATACAGTTGCAAAATAACCTGTATGTAGTACATTACGTGAGCTAAATATGGCAACAATTCAACAATTAACCCGTAAGAAGCGAACCGACAAAGCGCGAAAAAGTAAGCGAGCGGCTCTTGAGTCTGGATTTAATAAAATCAAGAACAAGCCAAACTCTTACTTCTCACCATTTAAGCGTGGTGTATGTACTCGTGTAACAACCAAGACCCCACGTAAGCCGAACTCAGCGATTCGAAAGATTGCTCGTGTACGACTTTCAAACGGTCAGGAAATTACCGCGTACATCCCAGGTATTAAACACACGCTCCAGGAGCACTCAGTGGTCTTGGTACGAGGAGGACGTGTGAAAGACATTGGTGTTAACTACACAGTAGTACGTGGAAAATACGATGCAACTGGAGTAGATGAGCGACGTCGAGGACGTTCACGATACGGAGCAAAAAAGCCTAAGTCTGAATAATTCAGTACTTAGCAAGTTCATAAGAGGACGCGAATCCTCTTACATTACAAATAGTTTATATTCGCTACAGATTATAGGACGCGATTCAAGCTCTCGGGTTTCGGAATCAAACTATGCGAAGAATGAGTAGATTGTTTTCATAACACTCTCGTTCTCCAATAATAAAAATATTATGAGACGACCAATAAAAAAACGACCTATAGTATCTCCGGATATTGTGCACGGTTCTGTCGATGTCGAACGACTCATAAACTACATCATGCTTAACGGTCAAAAAGAGACTGCACGCAAGATTGTATATGGTGCGTTTGAAATTATTAAAAACGACAAAGAAGGCGGAGATCCATTAGAGGTATTCAATACAGCCGTTAGGAATGCCGGACCTTTGATGGAAGTACGTTCACGACGAGTTGGCGGTGCAAACTATCAAGTTCCTCGAGAAGTACGACCCGAACGACGTATGGCTTTGGCTTTAAGATGGCTTATCGCCGCTTCAAGAAAGCAAAAAGGAACTCCAATGCACAAGAATTTAGCAAAGGAATTACTGCTTGCATCTAAAGAAGAAGGAGACGCCGTGAAGAAAAAGGAAGACACACATAAGATGGCAGAAGCCAACCGAGCCTTCGCTCACTTCGCTTGGTAGGAATAATCCTATTAAAGAGAACAAAAAAGCAGACCATCCGGTCTGCTTTTTTGTATATAAAACCCCGATAATGTATCGGGGGGGGTAACTAGGTGAGCTCAGCTTCTAAAGCTTGGCAGAAGTTTAAATCTGCTTGCATGAAGGTAGTGCCGACACCGTTTCCAAATTTTCTGCCATACATACTAATGAAATCTACTGACCAATTTTCTTTCCTGAATTCATCAGAGTAAAAAAGAAGTTCGTGGTTTGGGTTTTGTTTACGTAATTTGTCTGAGAGCATTATTATTTTTTGCCCTACTGTTAGTTGTGCTGTGTCTACTTCCATATCTAGCATATTTTGTCTCCAAATATTTTTCTTGGTTTGTACTGTCTATTTTTTAGAACCGATAAACTTGTATTTTTGTTACACCACAGCAATAAATAGCTACAAGAAGTAGGGTATTTAATCATGATACAATTAGAATTATTACCTAATCTTATCTATTTATTATGAAGGGAATGGAAGGTGCTCCAATGGACAAGAAAGAAGTCTTAGATTTTGAGTCGGGAGAAGATGGAGTCTGGAGGATGAAAGCAGAAGAGGCTGTTGGCACAGCAAAAGAATTGACTGAATCAATTCAAGGTTTTTCAGAAATGAGCCCAAGCGAGCAAGTAGAGAGTCTAAAAGATGTAATGTCAGATTTAGCCACAGATAATGATAATCGGTTTGTGGTCGAAGCTTTGGCTAAGAGGGCCAAAGCAATAGAAGCAACTGAGACTTATCGTAAAACTATGGAAGGTCTTGGAGTTGAGGTTGGTGATATTATTAACGAAACAGCCTAGTTATAAATTTGTTCTTTTAGTTCTTATGACCTTTGATTTTGACGCCGAGATAAAGCAGCACCTTGATGTAGTCCGTACTCTAGAACGAAAACCTGGAGTTTTCACTGCCTCCGCCGACGATACTTTTTATAATAAAGCCTGGCTTCGGGATATCTATTTCATAACCATGGGCTTTTTGGAGACGGGTGACATCAAGACGGTTCAAAATTCTGCTAAGGCTCTACTAACTGTATTTGTTAAGCACAAAAATAAAATTAATTGGGCAGTAGAAAATAAGCCTCACGAAGCTTGGCAATATATTCATGCTCGTTTTCATCCAGAAACCTTTGAAGAGTACTGGGAAGAGTGGGGCAATAGCCAAAATGACGCAGTCGGAGAAGTATTAAACCTTATCGTTACGCTTGAGCAAATCGGAGCTGGCATCGTTGAGACTGACGACGAACGAGAAATGGTGCAAAAGATTATCAATTACTTGGTGAGTATCAAGTACTGGGAAGATGATGATAACGGTATCTGGGAAGAAAATCTTGAAGTACACGCTTCCTCAATTGGTTCATGTGTAGCAGCTCTTAAGAAAGCCAATGAGCTAGATTGGCTTGAGGTACCAGACGTAGCAATTGAGCGAGGTGAACACGCTCTCAGAGCTTTGCTCCCTAGAGAGTCTGTAACCAAGTTCACTGACCTTGCCCTACTCACTCTCATTTATCCTTTCAATGTCACTACCGAAGAAGAGACTATAGAAATATTAAAAAACGTTGAGTATCATTTAGTTAAAGACAAAGGGGTTATCCGCTACAAGCTAGATCGTTACTACAACAACAACGTCGACGGCTTTAGCGAAGAGGCTGAATGGTGCTTTGGGTTAGCTTGGCTAGCGATTATTTATGCTGAAAGGGGAGATAAAGAAAAAGCCTATTATTACTTAAGGAGAACCAAGCAAGCCGTGACCCCTGAAGGTCTAATGCCGGAGCTTTATTTCTCTCACACCGACAAACCAAACGAAAACACTCCTTTAGGTTGGGCTGAAAGTATGTATGTAGTTGCTCTACAAAAAGTAAAAGAGTTAGAAGACAAATAGTATGAAGTATTTAAATTTAATTATGTATACACTTATTGGCTTGGCTGTTTTTGCCGGTATCATGAGTGTTATATTTTAGTTTAGGTTAATCGGCCCGAAGTTTTACTTCGGGCCGATTTTCATTTGGAGGTATACCAACGTTAGTGTATGGTATATCCTTATGTCACGAAATGGAGGAATAATCGCCTTTAAAGAGGCGTCTTATGAATATGATGCTACCAAACCCATTATCAAAGCTACCGACTTTGTTATTCGTCGCGGAGCCAAGTTAACTCTTATGGGACAAAACGGAGCTGGTAAATCCACTTTATTTGATCTGATTACCGGTACTCTAAAGCTGGATGATGGTGATATTAATATTGAACCAAAAACTTCTATTGCTGTTTCTCGACAGATAATTCCTCGAGAGGAGCTAACTTTGACCATCAGAGAGTTTTTTGAAAAATGTTTTACCGAAAAGGTTTACGATATTGATCCAAGAATCGATACCATTTTAGAAGTGGTTAATTTATCTCCGTCAGATAAACAAAAAGACGATTTTAAGGACCGAGTTATTGGGAGTTTTTCTGGAGGTCAACAAGCGAGACTACTTTTGGCATCAGCTTTAATTCAAAATCCAGACGTACTACTTTTAGATGAGCCAACTAATAATCTTGATAAAGAAGGTATTGCCCACTTAACTGATTTTATTAAGGAATACCGCAAAACAGTGATTGTGATTTCTCACGATGCTGATTTCTTAAACTCATTTACTCAAGGTGTTCTGTATTTAAATACCCAAAACCGACAGATTGAGCAATACAACGGTAACTATCTAGCCGTAGTAAAAGAAATATCTGCCCGAGTTGATAAGGAACGCAGGCAAAATGCTAAGTTGGCCAAAGAGACTCAAGCAAATAAAGATAAAATTAACTACTTTGCTGCTAAGGGAGGAAAAATGCGACTGGTAGCCAAGAAAATGCGAGCAGAAATTGAAGAAGCTGAAGATAACAAAATTGATGTACGTAAGGAGGATAAAACAATCCGACCATTTACTATCGAACCACACAAAGATATACCACTAGAAGTATTGAAATTGACCGAGGTAAAAGTAATTAAAGATCATGAGGCTAAGCAAGCTGAATGTGACGTTGTGCTCAAGAGGGGTGAACATTTACAAATTGTTGGACCCAACGGAATTGGTAAGACAACTTTACTGGAGAGTCTTGCTGGAGGTCACGCCACAGGAGAGGAAATCGCCGACGGAGTAAAAATCGGATACTATCGACAAGATTTCTCTAATTTAGATTTTGACAAAACAGTTTATGAAACTCTAATGGACTCAATGAAACTTAAGCTTGAGGAAGACATGCGCTCAGCCGCCGCCGGCTTCTTGTTATTTGGTGATGTTATGCGTACTCGAGTGGGGGATCTCTCAGAAGGACAAAAAGGGCTGGTAGCTTTTTGTAAATTAAAAATGGAGGAACCAGGACTTTTAATTCTTGACGAACCAACAAACCATATCAATTTCCGCCATATTCCAGTCATAGCTGAGGCTCTAAATGAATACAAAGGAGCCATGATTTTGGTTTCTCACGTACCTGAATTTGTTGAAAAAATAAAAATTAATCAAGTATTAGATTTGCAAAAACTTAAGAAGTTTAAAAAATAATATAAATTACCCAGCCTAATATACTTATATATCTTTACTTGAATCTATTAAAGGTACATAATTCTATCTATGAGTATTTTAAAAAACTACGTCAATTATTTAAAAGATAATCCAAAAGGCTATTGGTTTAAACGTAAACTTTATGGTTGGGGATGGACTCCTGCTACTAAAGAGGGATGGTCTCTGTTGGCCCTGTATTTCTTTTCAATTTTATATATTGGATTTACAGAAAACAACGTAAGTACTTTATTAATAGAATTTTCTATCATTACGGCTTTATTTTTATTTATTGTCTACTTAAAAGGGGAGCCACCTAAATGGCAATGGGGTCTCAAGAATGAGAAAAAAGATTAGCCATGTCATTTTTCGTCTATGTACTTAAGTGTAGTGACGATACTTTTTATACTGGTTACACCACTAATTTAAAGAATAGATTAAAAGTCCATAATGGAGAAGGAGATACTAAGTCTGCTAAAACCACAGGAGCTAAGTATACTCGGGGACGAAGACCAGTTATACTTTACTATAATGAAGAACTAAAAGATAAAAGCTCCGCCATGAAGCGTGAGTATGAAATTAAACAGTTTACCAGGAAACAGAAAGAAGAACTTATTGCTTTTAAAAAAAATAATATGGCTAAAGGACAAGATCGAAAGAAGGAAAAGAAGAAACCTAAGAAAGACAAAGATAAGAAATAACCAAAACCCGAGGCAACCCTCGGGTTTTTTGTTTAAGCTATCTCATAGTGTGTAGCGTGGTTGATTTACCAAAGGTTTAACCAAACTCCGGCGTAATGTACAACTACGTACAAGAAAAAGATATATCCGATTATTCCTGCAATTAAGGTGAGGGCTATGTAGTTTATGATTTCATTTCGTCTTCGCTTCGCTTCATCAATAGTGCATATACCCTTACTTCTGGTTAGGTAAAAATACAGAGAACCCAAGAGAGCGATAAGACCAACGCCTCTAAAAAGCCATTTGTAGTCGCCGTAAAAAGTATCAGCTAGTGACGAGGCAAAGCTAACAGTAGACACACCAATGAGCACTAATATAATCGGTGACAAACAGCAGAGCGATGCTAATACAACTGGAGCGCTACTAATTTTTAAGACTTCTTTAAGTTTTGCTTTCATGAATAATTAAATTTTTTCGAATCTTGTTTATTATTGCTAAAAACAAAGAAGCTAATAATTACTAGCACTAATGTTATCAAAACTATAAAATATTTTTTTCATACTTAGTTTCAAACTATCTTAAATGAGTTTTTTAATCTAGTGTAAGGTCTACTTTACATACGAGTTTGGTCAAAATACCTTTCGTTAAGTCACTAGTTAACAATTGGCTACATTAGGAATATACTATTAGATAAATATGAATACAGAATTACAAAACATTTACCAAGAAGTCAGCAGTCGTTATCCGCACCAAAAAACTTTTTTACAATCGGTAAAAGAAGTCTTTGAAAGTCTAAATACATACCTTAAAGATAAGAATCTATCGTCAGCAGATTATTCACTAATTGAGCGAATGGTTGAGCCAGAAAGAACCATTTCTTTTAAAGTGTTGTGGGTAGATGATGAAGGAAATAAGCAGGTTAACCGAGGTTTTAGAGTTCAGTTTAATTCAGCGATAGGTCCTTATAAAGGAGGACTTAGATTTGATCCGTCTGTTAATGAAGACGTGCTAAAGTTTTTAGGTTTCGAGCAAATATTCAAGAACTCTTTAACGGGGTTGTCACTTGGTGGAGGTAAAGGTGGTAGTGATTTCAATCCTAAAGGAAAGTCGGAGAATGAAATCAGGTCATTTTGTAGATCTTTTATGTTAGAGCTACATAAACACATAGGACCGAAAACGGATGTTCCGGCAGGAGACATTGGAGTTGGAGCCAGAGAGATAGGCTACATGTATGGTATGTACAAAGAAATTTCTAATAGAAGTGAAGGCGTCTTGACTGGGAAAGATGAACTTTTTGGAGGGTCTTGCCACCGCACAGAAGCCACTGGACACGGGGTGTTTTATTTTACAGAGTCATTGACCAAGGCGAATAATATTGAATTAAAGGGACTGTCTGCGGTAATTTCTGGGTCAGGTAATGTTGCGGAGTATACTGCAAAAAAACTGATTGATTATGGTGTAAAAGTAATGACTTTGTCAGACCGTAGTGGTTATTTGATTAAAAAAGATGGTCTGACCCAAAAAGATATAGAAACAATAGTTTTTGAAAGGGGTAAAAATAAAGCGCTTGCGCAAATAGCTATTGCTGGAGCTGACTATCTAGAAGGAAAGCCTTGGAAAGCGGTACCAGCCGAGGCATATTTTCCGTGTGCTACACAAAATGAAGTAGATGAGGATGATGCTAAAGAAATGGTCAAACACGCTAAGTTTATAGTTGAAGGAGCAAACATGCCACTAACTGATTTGGCGACAACAGTGGTGCGTAATAATAAAATCATCTATGCTCCCGGCAAAGCGGCTAATGCTGGTGGGGTAACTGTGTCTGGTATAGAAATGGCCCAAAATGCTGCTCATTACGCCTGGACTTGCGATGGAGTAGAGATGGAGTTGAAAAGGATTATGGACAAGATTCATAATCAGTGTGTAAAGTACGGGAAAAATGATGAAGGTTTTGTGGACTATGTAAACGGTGCTAATATTGCTGGTTTTATACGAGTCTTCGATGCAATGAAGAAATTAGGATGGTAATAAAAAACGGAGCTCGAGGCTCCGTTCTTAGTTCGGGCTAAGTTATCGTTTTATTTTTCTTGTGTATATTTTGTTTAAATACTCCCGGTATTCTGTACCCTCACAACGAATCATTCGTAGCTTTCCCCCAATCTTTCGACCGCAGACCACCACCGTATTTAACGGAACGCCTTGTCGAGAGAGTTTGTTTGCCAAAAGGTCAAAGTATGGATGGTTGTGTAAGCTACCTAGAGTGCAAACCTTTCTTTCGTTAAGTTTGACCGACCAGACATCTTGTCGTCGGTGTTTGCCAGCTGGTAACCCTCCAGCTTTAAGATCAATCAGCGATACTTCGCCCACTAAAGAATTTCCGGCTACATCTGTGAGTGCTGTTGCTCGCATTAAAATCACCCCTCGTTTGAAGAACTCGCCGTAGAACACGGCGACCAAATTAATCCTATTACTTGTGGTTAAAAAGTCAATAATTTATAAAAATCTAGACAAAAAAACAGTTGCTGTTTTGTAATCTTTGACGTATAGTATCGCCATCTTGCCTCTGGGCAATTTTCTATTGAAGCTAAAGGATTTCTTAAGTCTCACTAGGAAGGTAAAAATTTTATACGTATATAAGTTAATTATTATTTTATGGCACGAGCATTTCCACTCAAAAAACTACGTAACTTCGGTATCGTCGCTCACGTAGATGCGGGTAAGACAACCACCTCAGAAAGAATTCTTTTCTATACTGGGATGAGTCACAAAATTGGCGAAGTTCACGATGGGGCAACTGTTACTGACTGGATGGAGCAAGAGCGTGAGCGCGGTATTACTATTACTGCGGCTGCGATTTCTTGTAGTTGGTCAAAAACTCTAGAAGAAGATCGAACAGATAAGGATAAGATGTTTACCTTTAATATTATTGACACTCCTGGGCACATAGATTTTACTGCGGAAGTAAAGCGCTCAATGCGTGTGCTCGATGGTGCTGTAGTAGTGTTTGACGGAGCCGCCGGAGTTGAGCCACAAACTGAAACTAACTGGGGTTACGCTGACGAAGCGGAAGTACCAAGGATTTGTTTCGTTAACAAAATGGACAAATTGGGAGCTGATTTTGATGCTTCAGTTAAGTCTATTGAGGATCGTCTTTCCAAAAAAGCATGTCGAATTCAAATCCCAATGGGAGCTGAAAATGAAATGAAAGGAGTGGTCGACCTCATTACTATGAAATCTTATACTTTTGCTGGTGAGATGGGAATGGAGGTCACGGAAGAAGAAATTCCTGAAGAGTTCAAGGCTGAAGCAGAAAAACGTCGGGCTGAGTTGATTGAAAGAGTGGTTGAGCACGATGATGCTTTAATGGAAGCTTACTTAGCTGGTGAAGAGCCCACTCTAGAACAGCTAAAAGCAACACTGCGAAAAGCGGTTCTTGCCAATGAAATTTTTCCAATCATGACTGGTACTGCCCTGCAGAATATCGGCGTACAATTGGTACTAGACGCAGTGGTGGACTACCTTCCTTCACCGCTAGATCTTCCTGATATTGAGGGAGTGGATCCTCAAGATGAGGAAAAAGAAATTACTCGAAAAGCTTCTGATGAAGAGCCCTTCAGTGCTCTTGTATTTAAACTTCAAGACGATAAGTTTGTGGGGCAGTTAGCCTTCTTTCGAGTTTACTCTGGAGTAATAAAGTCAGGCTCATATATTCTCAATTCCTCAACCGGACAGAAAGAAAGAGTCGGACGAATTGTAAGATTAATGGCGGACAAACGTGAAGAAGTTGATGAGGTATACGCTGGAGAAATTGCTGCAGCTGTAGGTATTAAGGAAGTAAAAACTTCTCACACTATTTGTGATTTAGACGCACCAATACTTTTGGAAACAATTACTTTTCCAGCGCCAGTGGTAGCAGTTAGAGTAGAGCCAAAAACAAAGAACGACCAAGAAAAAATGGGCGTAGCCCTGAAACGATTGGCAGACGAAGACCCAACTTTTGTAGTATCAACTGACGAAGAAACGATGGAAACAATTATCGCTGGTATGGGTGAGTTACACCTGGACATCTTGGTAGACAGAATGAAGCGCGAGTTTGGTGTTGAAGCTAATATCGGACAACCACAGGTGGCGTATCGAGAAACTATTCAGCGAGAAGCTGAAGGAGAAGAGAAATACGTTAAACAGTCTGGTGGACGCGGTCAGTATGGTCACGTGAAGATTAGAATCAAGCCTTTAGAAGCTCTTGAAGATCCTGAAGCAAAAATTGCCAAGAACGTAACTAGAGAAGATCACTTCGAATTCATCAACAACATCAAGGGTGGAGTCATCCCGCAAGAGTACATTCCAGCTGTAATGAAGGGTTGTAAAGAAGCAATGACAAGAGGGTTCGTCGCTGGGTATAAAATGGAAGATGTTTCAGTCGAACTATATGACGGATCATTCCATGATGTGGACTCAAGTGAAATTGCTTTCAAACTTGCTGGTATCAACGCTTTCAAGAAGGCTGCTAATATAGCTAATGCAGTTATTTTAGAGCCAGTTATGAAGGTAGAAGTACGAACTCCAGAAGAATTCATGGGTGATATTCAGGGAAATATCTCAAGTAAACGTGGACAAATTGAAGCTACTGAGGAGCTTGGAGGTAAGACTATCGTCAATGCCAAGATCCCGCTTTCAGAAATGTTTGGCTACACTAATACCCTTAGATCAATGACTCAAGGACGCGCATCAATGACTATGGAATTTGATCACTATGATGTAGTGCCACCAAATGTTGCTCAAGAGATAAAGAAAGCTAGAGGAGTTGCAGAAGAAGCTTAATTACTCAAGAAAAACAAAATCTAAATTAAACAAAAAACTAGCCCCTCCGGCTAGTTTTTTGTTTAATTTTAATGATTCTGACCCCTTGCAAAACATAGCTACTCTGGTAGTATAGCTCCACTGCACACAGGTTCTGCCTGTGGGTGGAGCGAAAATAAACTGCTCTTTCACACGCTAGGTTTGCAACCGAAGCGCGGCGTTCTCGCGCCGTTTCGATTGCTAGCCTGGACCAAAGCTTTTTCTTAAGCGAACAGTGTGCGGTAAATTATTATTTAGTACTAATATAGTATTTATGGCAGATGCATTTGATCGCTCAAAGGCGCACATCAATGTAGGAACAATTGGTCACGTTGACCACGGAAAGACTACCTTGACTGCGGCAATCCTTACTACCCTTAAAGCTAAGGGAGAAGGGTATACAGCAAACGTTAAAGATGTAGGAGAAATTGATAAGGCTCCTGAAGAAAAAGCTCGTGGAATTACTATTTCGCTTTCACACTCTGAATACGAAACTCCAACTCGACACTACGCGCACATCGACGCACCAGGTCACGCGGACTACATTAAGAACATGATTACCGGTGCCGCTCAGATGGACGGAGCTGTGCTAGTAGTGGCCGCTACAGATGGTGCGATGCCTCAGACCCGAGAGCACGTACTTCTAGCCAAGCAAGTTGGTGTGCCGCAAATGCTTGTTTTCTTGAACAAGTGCGACATGGTAGATGATGAAGAAATGCTTATGTTGGTTGAAGAAGAACTTCGAGACATGCTTACTTCTGGAGGATTTGATGGAGCAAACGCTCCAATCATTCATGGTTCAGCTCTTAAGGCGCTTGAAGGAGATGCTGACTACCAAGCAAAGATCATTGAATTGGTTGATGCAATGGATTCATACTTCCCAACTCCAGAACGAGATCTAGACAAGCCATTCTTGATGCCAGTTGAGGACATTTTCTCAATTGAAGGTCGAGGTACAGTGGTAACTGGACGAGTAGAACGAGGAGTAGTTAAGGTAGGTGAAGAAATTGAAATCGTTGGAATGAAAGACACTACTACTACAACTGTTACTGGTGTAGAAATGTTTAACAAGCAATTGGATCAAGCTCAGGCTGGAGACAATGCTGGTATTCTTCTACGAGGAACCAAGAAGGAAGATGTACACCGAGGACAAGTTCTAGCTGCGAAGGGTTCTGTAACTCCTCACACTGAATTTGAAGCTGAGGTATACGTTTTGTCTAAGGATGAAGGTGGACGTCATACTCCATTCTTTACAGGTTACAAGCCACAGTTCTACGTTCGAACTACAGACGTAACTGGTGACGTAACCCTAGCGGAAGGAACAGAAATGGTAATGCCAGGAGATACAGCTACATTCAAAGTGAAGCTGGTAGCTCCGGTAGCTATGGAAGAACAAACCAACTTCGCTATTCGAGAAGGCGGTAAAACAGTAGGTGCTGGTGTGGTAACAAAAATTGTTGCGTAAGCATAACTAATTAACACATTATTATGGCTACAGAAACTACATCAAGCGAAAAAGCAGCTGGTTCAATAAATAAGCTACGGATTAGAGTGCGTGCTTACGAGCATAAAATTCTTGATACATCTGTTAAGCAGATTATTGATACCGCAATGCGTTTCGACGCAAATGTGGTTGGCCCGATTCCACTTCCGACAGAAATTAAGAAGTACACAGTGAATCGTTCAACCTTCGTGCACAAGGACGCGCGAGAACAGTTTGAAATGCGGACACACAAGCGTGTGATCGACATCCTCAATCCGAGTCCAAAGGTGGTTGAGGCTCTAACGAACCTCTCACTTCCATCAGGAGTGAACATCGATGTGAAAATGATGTAAGATTTTTGCCAAGATGAACACTTTAGTTCTTCGCACTGGCAGAATCAAACAATCATCGTACATCTAGGTATGCTTCAAGTTTAATTCTTGGTGCGTCGCAGACTACAATTCATTTAGGCAAAATAATCTGTTTGCCAAAACAAAAAAGAACCCGAAAGGGTTCTTTTTTGTTGTCTACAGTTATCCCCACTGGATGCTTGCGGAATAGTTCTTAACTGGCATTATATAAGAACAACAGGAGGCGAATCCATTTATGGGTTCGCCTTTCTCTGTTGTCTACCAGACTCCTCAAGGAATAAGGTAGAAAATTATAAGTAACCAAAAGAAAAGCGAAGCGAAGTTTAGAAATTGTTCTTTCGGAAACCATAAAAAGTTTCCCCAGTTCTTTTAATTCAAGTTTGTTTTATGCAAAACTTAGAAGATAACAAGATGACGTTTCAAAGCGAAAACTCCTGGATGGTCCAGTGTTTAAGCTTAGCCACCATTGGCGTATTAGCATTTATGCAAATATCACCAGTAGTTGGCATGTAAACGAGTCTTAAATAAAAAGCCGACAGCAAAAGCCAGTCGGCTTTTATTATTGCTTGCTAAATAATTATCTTTCAGTAATCTAGATAGAAATCAAAATGAGGAGAAAGTAATGTTTAAAAATGAACGTTTGGTTGATGGAATACTGGTTACTGTAATAATTATCTTTGTAACGTATATTCTGTCGCAGGCCGCACTCCCTTATCTGCTAAAGTTCTTTAAACATTTATCACAACTATCGATTGGTATTTAAATTCGATAAATCTAACCGGCAAACGCAAGCGAGCCGGTTTTTGCTTGCTATTTTTATATAAATCCGTATACTACGACCAGCTTTAAAGACCTATGTACGCAGTGTATCTGCGGACCAATGGGCACAAATCGCGTAGTTTTTACGTCGAGCTTGTGCTCGCGTACAAACTACGCGATTTGTTGTATGGGTCTAACATTTTATGTTAATAAAGCTTCTTTATAAGATTAGGTTCATACGAAATGAAATTCATAGTAGGAACAAAAACTGGAATGACACAAGTCTTCGACGCTGAAGGTGTTTGTCGAGCTGCAACAGTTCTTAAAGTTTCACCAGCAATGGTCTCGCAGGTAAAAACTGCTGAAACTGATGGTTACGGTGCAGTGCAGATTGCTTCTGGAATTCAGAAGGAACATCGAGTGAGTAAGGCGGTAAAAGGTCATTTCGGATCTGCAGTAGCAATGTCTAGAGAGTTTCGTCCTCGCTTTGGCGAAGACGCTCGACTAGAAGGGGTAGAAAAGGGAACATCATTTGATGTGACCGTATTCACTCCAGGTGACGACATTGTTGTTTCAGCAGTTTCAAAAGGAAAAGGTTTCCAGGGTGTTGTAAAGAGACACAATTTTGCTGGGGGACGACGTACTCACGGTCAAAAGCACTCTGAGCGAGAGCCAGGGTCAATTGGAGCAACCGGAATTGGTCACGTGCTAAAGGGTACCCGAATGGGTGGCCGAATGGGTAATGACAAAATTACCGTAAAAGGACTCAAGGTCCTACAGGTTAACGCAGACGAGAATATCCTAGTGGTATCAGGAGCTGTGCCAGGTCGAAAAGGAACATTAGTAGAGGTCTCAGAAGCCTAAGTAATATCATATATATGAATGCAAAAGTATTTTCGAAAGAAGGGAAAGAAACTGGAAGCGTAGAGCTACCCGGGACTGTATTTGGTGTTGCTTGGAACCCTGACCTTGTACACGAAGTAGTGATTGGAATGAATTCCAATGCACGAAACAGTACTGCTCACACTAAGGACAGAAGTGAAGTTCGTGGTGGAGGTAGAAAACCATGGAGACAAAAAGGTACCGGTCGAGCTCGACATGGTTCAAGACGTTCTCCAATTTGGACTGGTGGAGGTGTTACTTTCGGCCCACGCTCAGAAAAGGATTACTCAGTGAAGATCAACAAAAAAGTTAGAGCTAAAGCTTTAGCGTCAGTTTTATCTAAGAAATTTACTGACAAGGAAGTGTTATTTGTTGACTCGCTAGGTATTGATGAGCCAAAAACAAAAGATGCCAAAACTATCGTATCAGCCTTAGCTGGAGGAGCTGATTATGCAGGACTAGCAACCAAGCGAAAAAACGCCGCTGTTGTTATATTGGCTGAACGAAATCCAGCAATTGAAAAAAGCTTCCGAAACTTTGGCAACATTGAAGTAATCCAGGCCAAGGATGTTAATCCTGTGGATCTTCTAACTTATAAGTATGTAGTAGTAGCTGACGCCTCAAGCTCAGTTGAGATTTTGGAAAATCGGGTGGCTACAACTACTAAGTCAAAATAGTATGGCTCTCTTTGGAAAAAAGAAAGAAATCAAAAAAGAGAGTGAGAAGGTAGTGGAAAAATCTAACGCTCCAAAAGCGCTAGGAACAGACTACAATCTATCTTCAGTAATAGTTTCACCCCGATTGACTGAAAAGTCAGTAAACCTAGGAGACAATAATGTCTATACATTTAACATAAGACGTGACTCTACTAAGTTTCAGGTTCGGGATGCTGTTAAATCACTCTACAATGTGACGCCGATGAAAATAAACATCGTAAACAAAAAAGCTGCTAAACGAATGGTTGGTAGTCGAGGTAGAGAAAAACATGTGGCTGGAATGAAAAAGGCTTACGTTTATCTCAAAAAAGGAGATTCAATTAACTTAGTTTAATTAAACTTTCTTAAAACGATTATTAGTTAGGAAGATAAGCAAACTTGTAATAACAATTTGCACTAGTTTCTAACCCGAAAAACATGAAAAAATATAAACCAACATCTGCTGGACGACGAGATGGTTCCGTCGTTGAGTACAAGAAATACCTGACATCTACAAACAGTAACCCTCTAAAATCGCTGACTAAGGGAAAGAGAAACACTGGTGGACGAAACAGTTCAGGAAGAATTACTACCCACTATCGTGGTGCTGGGAATAAGCGAACCTACCGACTTATTGATTTTAAGTACGATAAGAAAGAGGTTCCAGCCAAAGTAGAAGCTATTGAGTACGATCCAAACCGTTCAGGTTTTATCGCTCTAGTTTGTTACTTAGACGGTGAGCGACAGTATATCGTTGCACCTAAGGGGCTCAAGGTGGGAGACACAGTTATTACTTCAGAAAAGGCTAAAGCCAAGTTGGGCAACCGACTTCCGTTGAACTCTATTCCAGTTGGTACCTTCGTTTATAACGTAGAGATCAATCCTGGGGCAGGAGCAAGACTAGGTCGCTCAGCTGGAAATACGATTGAAGTAGTAGCTCAAGACGCTAAGCACACATCAATCAAGATGCCTTCAACCGAAATACGTAAGGTACAAAATACAGCTTGGGCTTCGGTGGGTGTAGTCTCAAACGAAGAACACAGATTGACAAGTATTGGTAAAGCGGGACGAGCTAGACACATGGGACTTCGACCGAAGACCCGAGGCGCAGCTAAAAACGCGGTAGATCACCCTCATGGTGGTGGTGAAGGTAAGTCTCCACGGGGACACCGTCGTCAACGAACTAAGCAGGGTCGTCCGACCGGAAAAGGTCAGAAGACACGATCACCAAAGAAATACTCAAACAAACTCATCGTTCAAAGGCGAAAGCCGGGACGACTTATGGGCGGAAAACGATAAATCAACAAAAAAACTGGCCACCTGGCCAGTTTTTTTGTTGTAAAAAATAAAAATAATGAGAAGTATTTTTTATAAAAAGTTTAAACTGAATGTTTTTTCATTTGACCACAACCTATCTTCGTCGTGCACTCTATAAAAAACTTAGTTATCAACCTAAAAAATTTCTTTAATATCAAATCGCTTGTTAACCTGTTAGTTCCTAAATTTCAAAAGTCAGCAAATAATGAAAATAATTAAAAAAATCAGTGTTTATCTGGTAGTTTTACTAGTCTTTGGTCTTCTAAAAAGTGCGAATGCAATGATTATAAACCAAACCGCAAGTATTACTTGTGCCGAAAGAAATTCAACAATAATCGGAGCTTATCCGGCCGGTAAACCAGGAGCCAGATTAAAGTTTTGTAATAAATGAGCTATATTGTTCTTTATGAAAGAACAAATAAAATTAGTTAGAGATTTTCACGAAAAGTTTGGTATTGAAAGAAGCGATTCACCATGTTCGGTAGATGAAGCTATAGCCAATCGACGGTATCGATTTATGAGAGAAGAAGTAGATGAATACCTAGAAGGAGCTAAGGAACAAGACTTGCCGAATGTCGCCAAAGAGCTAGCGGATATTTTATTTACCGTCTACGGCACTATCGTAGCTCATGGTCTAGAGGGTAAAATTGAAGCAGTATTTGCCGAAGTGGCTAAATCAAATATGACTAAAGAATTTCATCCCGATAAGGTGAGGAAGGGTAAGGAGTATGTAGAGGCTGACATTAATAAATTTTTTAAAAAATGCGACTAGTTATTAGTCGCATTATTTGATTATTTATATACAGGTTTTTCTGTATAACCTTACTTTTTAGGGGGAACACTTCGATGGTTTGTATTTTTTGTGACTGGGTGCCTCCTTTTTCTTACTACTAATTCATACTCTGGATCAATCCAAATCTCATTAATGATTGAAGCGATGACTTCTGGTAGCCCTGGACCAAAAAGTCTATGATAGGCAACGTGGTCAACGTGGCGGACACTGGATATGTTTCCTTCACGCTTACCCTTACCTCCGGCACTTCTTGGCTTTCGGTGATGATTTGTTCTTTTTGTAGGTGAAACCACCTTTTTTTTCGGAGTAGGCTTTTCGTTTTTAGGCTCCCTGGTCCTCATTGAACGATTATTGGCCATTGGCACCCTCCAGCTTCAGTTAAGTAACTACTAAATCCATTATTACCTTAATGAGAAAAAATTTCAAGCTAAGGTTGGTTTTAAGTTAAATAATTTAAATTTGACAATAAAATTGATTTTAACAATAAGTGGCTTATTTTGTATTTTAGTAAGGATGTTATAATACATACAAATAATAATTAATCATCATTTATCATGAAAGTTTCTGGTTTAGCATCAACAATTAAATTATCCACCCTAACACTAGTGACAGCCCTACTGTTAGTGGCGCCACTAATCTCTAATGCTCAGTCAATCAACGACTGTTCATTTTCTCGAACTCTTGAGATGGGAGTAGACGGGGAAGATGTAAGATGTTTACAGAAATATCTTAATAATACTGGAGTGACGGTCGCCACCGAAGGTCCTGGCTCTCCTGGTAACGAGACTTCACTTTACCGGACTCTCACTGAAGAAGCAGTCAAGACGTGGCAAATGAAAAAAGGAATTTCTCCAACTAGCGGTATCTTTGGTCCAAAGTCACAAGCTGCCTACTTGTTAGACTTAGTCGCCCGTCTAGAACAACAAACACCAGCCACTAACACTAATGACGTGGTGAAAGCTCCAGTTCCGACTCCAGTCGTAGCGGGGGCTAGCACTGAAGCCAGTAGAGAAAAAAGAGAATCAGCTGAGAGGGTTCTTGAGGCAGTAATGGATTTGATACTTGAAACATTTGATGAGATTGAAGAGGTACAGGATGAAGATCCTGATGAAGCTGAAGATATCCAGCGGGATGCTGTCGATGTATTGGAAGATTTATTTTCCTCTATAGTGAAATACTTCGATGAAGACTTCGATGAAGCTGAAGAAGAGGCAAAATCAGTGTTAGGAGATATAGATGATGTTTATGAAGATGCCGGTGGAGAATCAGAGTCTTCGGAGGCGGAAGACCTACTAGATGACGTAGAAGATCTATTGGATGATGTAAAAGACTTATTTGATACAGCCGAAGACAATGATGATGAAACGGGTGACGCGGAAGATCTTATTGATGAAGCTGAGGATTTGCTGGACGACGCTAGAGAAGCTTTTGAGAACTTAGTTTTCAGACAGACTATCAGCGATGCTTTAGATGCCGAGGAACTTTTAGAAGAAGCTGAAGATGAAATTGAAACAGTGTCAGAAAATGATGCTGAAAGAGCAGTGTATGATGCCAACGAGGAGGTAGAACGAGCTGAGGAAGAAATCGACGAGGCAGATGATGACGGAGAAGATGTCGATGAAGCCGAAGAACTACTGGATGACGCAGAGCGAGAAATCAAACGAGCCGAGGCAGCTCTTGATGACGACGACTGGCAAGACGCAATAGACTTTGCGAAGGAGGCGGAAGATTTAGCAGATGAGGCAATTGATGCAATTGGTGGCGGAGATGACGAGGAGGAGGCTGAAGAAGCTCTCGATGATGCTTGGGATGAATATAAAGATGTGAAAGACGAAATTGAAGAAGCCGAAGATGATGGTGAAGATGTTGATGAGGCAGAGGAGTATCTAGACGAAGCAAAAGATCTCTTAAATGATGCCGAAGACGAGCTGGACGATGAGGACTGGGATAAGGTCTTAGAGCTGGTTGAAGAAGCACTCGATGCTTTAGATGATGCAGAAGACGAGTTGTAAGTTGGATAAATAAAAAAAGCCGGAACATTCCGGCTTTTTTTATTGTTCTGGTTTGCGGTCTCGTTCCTTGAAGGCAAAATCACGAAGTGATTTTGCCTTTTTGAGTTCTTCTAGTATTAATCTCGGATTATCTGTATGAATTGACACGTTTTGCACACCTTGACCGGTAATAATAAGTTCACAACCAGCCTTTGTATAAATAATAGTAATAAATCTTTTACCACTTTTGTTTCTACTAGTGGTGTTTATTTCTCCCGGAGCAATCATTTTGATTCGGGGAATTTTATATATTTCTTTTACTACTAAGGTCGCTGTTTCAGTCAGTGTCGTATGTTCTTTTCCTCTAGGTTTAGGCATGTTGAAAGGGTAGCATACTTGTTGACTTTTGGACTTAATTCCAGTATTCTCATGCAGTTCCAACCTCAAATCACTATTGCGCTATCTAGCGATATTGAATGAAGTACAAACCGAAGTAAAGAAGTTGGGAATCTCTGATAAGGCCGGCCGTTACCTGTCTTTACTAGAGGTTCCCACCACCGCGCTACGTTAGCGTGGATTTATACGTAAACGAGTTTAGCGATTATTTAGGTCACCAGTTCCAGCGATTTGCCCAAGGGCAGAACAAATCGAGAACTAAGTTCTAAATAGTCGTTACACTCCTTTTATCACTTAATATGTCACGATCACTCTATAAAGGACCATACGTAGACGAAAAGCTCCTCAAA
>Ga0136558_1000576_pt1 | contig 19967 bp, 45 predicted proteins | sample AntRauTorckE6833_FD_101391 | JGI IMG/M metagenome (GOLD analysis project Ga0136558, IMG submission 101391) | Saline lake microbial communities from Rauer Islands, Antarctica - Metagenome Torckler E6 #833 | ecosystem: Environmental > Aquatic > Non-marine Saline and Alkaline > Saline | place...
AAAGCGTCTTAAAACGTTAAGGTATGTATGTGTATTAATCTTGCTTGAAGTGTATTTGTATTGATGGGGTTGAATGTCGAAGTAACTCAGGCAAGCTGATACACATACGCCTTTAAAATTCCCACTTCCAGTTCTAACATGGTCAGATAAAATCTGCAGCTCCTTGCCATCCTTTGTAAAATATGTTCTTAAATTGCTCATGTATTATATACGTTTTGTTTCTGGTTATATAACAACGGGAATAATAAAAGTTACAGATGCGGTTTTCTGGCTCATCGGCGAGCTATTCTCTCTGCTTGTATATGTGTATAACAACTCAAATAATAAAAGTTACAAACTGCTTGTTATTTGTGTAATTTAATTAAAATGGGCGATTCTGGATTGTTAGTCCAAAACCGCCCTACTAATATAGGAACCATATTTTCTAGAATGTGATTGTTCCATGGGAAACTAGCTTGCATCCTTCTGGGATTTTACCCTTTGCAATCTCACTATCTAACTTCTTTTGAGCCTTCTTCTCATCGACAGCAATCAAGTGAGTGTAAACACCTCCAGTGCTTCTTTTAACTACATAATAGAAAACTTTTCCTTCATCCTTCACTAGAACAAAAGAATGATTAAAGAGTTTATACTCTACAGCTCCGATTAACTCAAGAACTTCTTCTGGAGCTGGACTTCTTCTTAGCTCCTTATCGATTTTTTTTGCGATACGAACAACTTTAGCCATATGTTCTACATTGCTACCATTGTAAACGAAATTCATCGCATACCATTCACTTTCTCCTTTTGTCTGCTGAAAAGTTATTTCTCCAGATATAGCATTCACGTAATCAGAATTTCTGAAAGGTTTCGCCAGAATCTGGATAACTTTCTTATTGTAATTACCATTGTCAAATTCCTGCACTCTTACTAATGTCTTCATAATAAAAAATTTTAAAGGTTTGCACTAAACTATATACGTTTTGTTTCTACTTATATAACAAAGCAATTAATAAAAGTTACAATCAATTATTATAAGACTGGTGAACATGATATATATCAGAGGTGCATTTATCTTTCTCAACGCCACAAATCTTTGTAACTCGCTCTTCGAACTTTGTATCTCTCAGGTAAGAGTGACCATGCTTTGTCATTGACACAACTCTAATCCCAGCATTTTCAGCTCCATTGATTGGGTTATATCCCGTGGACTCAACCACCTCATTACCTTTTACGAATTTGTATTTGTACTGTGACATATTAATTTTCCTTTACAGCGTTCTTCTTAATCTCTAACTTAACTGGAGGCTGTGAGCTACCGCTTAACACTGTGAGCCACATCTTACCTTGGATAAGGAACTGAACTCTCTTCCAGAAAGGAGCTGTCCACAATGAAGTACAAGCTCCGTCAGCCTGATGGATGAATAAACTTCCACAATCCTTTTCGTCCATAGACTGAGGTTTCTTTAATTCAATTGTCGCTTCTTTAAATTCTAATGGTTTCATATTTATTTTTTTTTGATTACAGTTATATAACAACTCAAATAATAAAAGTTACAACTCGATGCTAAGAAACAATAACGGTATCATCTGAGTGGCACACATATTGAATTGCCTCAACCATGTGACTTGCTTGTATTGTCTTCTCATTCTCCATTTTAGCAATAGTCGCTGCAATTTCTTTTGCTTGACTAAATTGTCTTAAAGATAACTCTAGCTTACCTACAGCAGTATTAAGGAATTCTAAAGATGCATCACTAATTTCAGTTGGAGTTTTGTTTTTTCTAGCAGCCTCAGCTCTTTTGCTTATATCTTTTATAGTCTCTGAGCTGTATTTTAAATCATGTGATTCTGGCTTATGCATTTGAACTGTAATAAATATATCTGAGTCAGTTGAAACTGGGTCCACTATTAGGTCTTTGATGAAATCTAAATCATCTTTAGCATTTTTGTAATTTGGGTCTGCTACTACACGAATACTAAATCCACCAACCTCAGAAACCTCAAAGGCTCTAAATAAACTTGTAAACAATCCTACAATATTTTTCATAATTACTTTTTTTAAATTTGTTTGTATTAATTCTATCTATATAACAAGTGAAATAATAAAAGTTACAAGGAACTAGAACAATCTAAGTTGAATTCCGACTTTCTTTAACTTCTCCGCTGTTTCTCCGAATAGCACATCAAGCTCATCCGCCTCATCTTCTGGAAGAGTCTCCTTATTCTTAAGCTCAGCCCAGAAATTAAAGTTAGCTCTTACTTCAGACTTTGTCGGTCTTCCTTTATAGCCTCCATGACTTGCCTTATGTCTCTTCGTGTTTTGGTGTCCCATATCTTATTTACGTTTTAGTTCTGGTTATATAACAACGCGATTAATAAAAGTTACAAAAAAAGCCTAGCGATTGGCTAGACTTTTTTTAAGGAGATAATTAAAAAGTGGAAGACAGCGTCTTCTCAGGGATGAGGTTTACTTTCGTAGCCCTCAGTATATTATACGTAGGACTTTGAATAATGTTACAAACTTTCGTCAGTATTTTTATCATCATCACCACTTCCCTCGTTCTTTTTGAGTTCTATGAGTTTTTTAATTTGAACTGCCTTCTCGAAGTCATCTGTATCAACAGCTTTTTGTAGTTCTTCCTCAAGCTCATTAATACCCATATCATTGGGCTTTGTTTTATTCAGGTTCTCAAGAAAGTCATTAAACTTATCTGGGTCCGAAAAATCTATTATAGCTCCTTTGCTTGCACTAGAATGTGTGAGCCCAGAAAATAACGCTCCGAGCCCTTGACCTCCAAATTGAGATAAATTTTCAGCCTGTATATCTTTTGCCTTCTGAACTTCTTTCTGAAGTAAATCTTGATTCTTCATTATCTCTCCAAACGCTATAATTGTTTTGCCAAGAGCCAGAGCTATTGTTACCAAAAGAAATAAAACTATTCCGATAGAGAAAACAATTATGCCTTGCATTAAATCATTATCATGAGCAATAAAATATTTTGTTATCTGGAATGCTCCAAGTAAAGTTAAGAAAAACCCTAGAATGCTGGCGAAAATAATTGCCAAAGTAGATGTGTTCATATATAATTTATTTTAATAGAAAAACCTTTGTGCAAATATACACAAAGGTTTCTAATTATCAAAGGGAGAGTTTGATTATTCTGACAACATCTCAATCTTTTCCTGTATCTCTTGTATTGCGTCTTCTTCTTCAGGGAGAACATCTGTTTCGTTTATCACAACCTGAAGCTCTTCAGCCAAGGATACCAATTTAGGAACTCTTGTTGCTTCTTCCAATTCATCATACATTGCCTCAATAGCTGAGATTAAATCTGGATTACCTGACTCGTAACAAAGTTCTACTATCTCTTCAAATAACTGTTTTGCTTTCTTTATGCTCATGTTTTTTCTTTTAAATATGAACAATTTTTATAAATCCCCAGTGTATATGTATATAACAAGGGAAAAAATAAAAGTTACAAAACAAAATAGCCCTCACAGTGCTATACCGTGAGGGCTGAACCAGTCATCTCTATGTGACCTATAAATTATTAACGCATTCTGAATTCTGTAGAGCTTTTCTTAAGATTTCTTTCCCTCTGTTAACTGTCACTCTAAGCGTAGAATTATTTTCAACTCCCATTTCATCTGCAATCTCTTGAAAGTTTAATCCTTTAAGGTATCTCAGTTCAAAGATATCTCTTGTAAAATCATCTTTGATTGCATCTATTGCATTTCGAACAGCTTGGATTACCTCAGTCTCATTAAGAGTTTGCTCTGGGTTCAACGCATCAGATTCAACTTGGAATTCCATCCCATCATTATTCTCACTTGCTCTAGCAGACAATGTGTCGATAGACAATACTTCGAAGTTAGCTTTTCTTGAATCGTCAATCAATGTATTGAGAGCGATTGTGTGCAACCAAGTAGAGAACGCATATTTGTTATCATACTTTTTAATGCTTGCGTGCGCCTTTTCGAATGCAACCATTTTGAAGTCCTCAGCTTTTTCCTCACTTCTTGTTCTTTTAAGGAGGAAGAAATACAATTGCCTATGGTTATTTGAGTACAGCTTATTAAATGCAACCTCTCTTTCTCTCGAGTTAGAGTTGTCATCTTGCAACACTGCGATTAACGCTTTGTCTTCATTCTGTCTTGTAAATGCTCTTTTTCCTTCTTTTAAATTTCCCATGTCTCCTACTTTTTAATTGGTTTATATTTATCTTCTTAACTGTATAACAACTCCTTTAATAAAAGTTACATCCCTGTGAAGGGAGAGTTGTGTTATTTTAATTTAATGATGCCATCTCCTCAGGTACCATCATTCTATCTTCATTCTCAATATTACGTCTTGCAAATTGCGCAATTGCATAAGTGTGTAATTCTGGAGCTAAATCAAATTTTTCTTGAAAGTCTTCTTCGCTTAACAACATCATGCAAAAGTCAAACTTTGCTTTGGTTCCGATTAACATTTTATTTCTTGTCATAATTTCTATTTCTTTAAGCCTTTGGAGTTGGGTTGACTTTTGGTATTGGAGCCTCCCAGGGGTCATTTCTTCTTGGAGCAGGCTTCACCTCTCTTTCTGGCGTTGGTTTAATTTTTGGTTCCGACGGAATCACCATCGGCTCTGTCATTGTTGCTTGTGTTTTCATAATTTTACAATATTCTAAATTCTTTTAATTTCTTTGCCCCTTCTTCTGGCCCATCAATACAGGCTGTCATCACAAGGGAGAGTTTGTCATAATTCAACTTCGACAAACCCATTATTATCTCTGGCAGCTCCTGCGAATTCACACCTGCAGCCTCTATCAAGGATGTCCAAAGTGACGGGGAGAGTAAGTAGTGGAAATATTCGTTTCTATACGAATCTGATTTTGCATAGTAGTACTTAAGCTCGTCTTCTGTAAAATCCTCTGGGATTCCATGACATATTAAGTAATCAATTGCACCCTTAGCTACCTCGTGTAATAGAACTGGAAAGTTAATTCCTTCACACTCTATATTAACATCATCCCCTTCGAATTTAATCTCATTCTTCCCCTGTGTCACACCACCACTATCTATTTGATTCATAGCTGCATCTGGGTCCATTTGCCATAGCATCCAACTGGTTGCTGCTGTAAAGATGTTGTACATCTCCATTAAGCTTGAGTCAATCTCATCTATCTTTTCCTTGATGAGGTAATGAGCCGTCTTCCATATATGCATTGCACAACCATGAACAATTCCGTTAAGTATAACTTTTTTTTCTATCTGCTCTTCTATTTCTTTTTGTCTTTCTGGAGTCAGGGAGAGGATGGATTCTGGTGAGTCATCTTGCTCTTCTACATTTCCAAGCTCTCCAGATAAATTAGGGAGTATATTAATGTGCTCGGGGATACTGAACATTTCTCTTATTGTATCCACGGCAATTGTCTCCAACTCCCTTTTGAACCTCATCTCCTTTGTTATTATGCTGTTGTGAACAGACATAGCGATATTACCTAGAACGCCCATAGCCATTTGCGTGTTAACGTTGTACGCCTGGGGAATCCTTCTCTCAAGTAAGTCGTGACACCTTTGGTATTCCTGTAGCGCTAACACTTCAGGCTTATATCTGAAGACTCTGTTACCATCTAAGGCAAAAATCTTTGAGTCGATGGCAACGATTATTGAAGCGTTTGGTTTATGCTTCATATTCGCTACAGCGTCGGTGAACTTTCTTTCTCTTAAACTTCCTATGTTTGGCTTTCTCATGTGTATATAACAATTGGTTTGATAATAGTTACGAATATACGGATAATTATTTAGAATCCTCTTGCTCTAAAGCCACCTCAACACACTCTAAGTCTTCTATGCTGTAATCGGCTGACTGCTCTGTGAACTCAAGCCCTCCAGCCTCTCCCATTGCTTTGCTTTCAGCTTCTTCCTCAGTGAAAGCTTCAACTCTTATTTTTTTAGAACTGTAACTTACCCTAAGAACATCCACATCATACACTTTTAATTTTAAAGTGTCTTCTTCTGTTTTTTCTTGTTCTGCACATTCATCACAAATTAAGTCCTCGCAATCTACGTCATCATTAACGTATTGCATACTATTTTTTTTCTCAACCTCCTCACAATTGTGACAGATGTCGAATCCAAAAAACACACTCTTTTTTGATAACTCTACAATTTCTTTAGCACTTAATTTCTTTCCCATCTTCTTAATTTTTATTGGTTTCTTAAAAGTATAACAACTCGAATAATAAAAGTTACGATAGTTAATCAACTGGCTCATCAGACTCGACTGGACCCATTGCTTCATAGTCTTCGATATCTTCATGCCCACTTGAGGCTGCTTCATCTAGAGCCATGCTTACAGCTTCATCACTTGTTGCAGCTTGAACTGTGTACACCTCGCTGTACTCTTCTCCGTTGCTTGCTGTCATTATAACACCAACATTCCAAGTTTTAATTTTCTTTCCCATCTCTTCTAATTTACGTTTTGATTACACTTATATAACAAGAGAGAAAATAAAAGTTACAAGTTATTGATTAACTTTTATATCATAATCCTTATACGTTTCTTTATCTTCGTTTACAATTGATATTCTCAACTTCTTTCCTGAATAATAAGGTATTTTTGACACTACTGCTGACTGAACTTGTCCTATGGTAGTATAGCCACTATCTGTTAATACTGCTAAAAGTTTTCCATTCTCTGAGTAAGCTCTTGCTTTAACTCCATCATTGTATGCTATTCTGAATCTTGACATAATACTTAATTTTTATTGGTTTGTAATTATATAACAACTGAATTAATAAAAGTTACAAGTTGGTATTTAATACCTCGTAACCAAACTTTACAATTTTAGATAACTCTCTTGAAATCCATGTATCATACGACTTAGCCTTCTTATACACAGCAAATGAATTATTCAACTTAAGCGTATAGAGTTTACCACCCTTCTTTACCACGAAAGCTTTTGCTTGATTCTTCTTTATGAATGATGCTTCTTCAGCAAGTCCCATGATATCACAATCAGCATCAAGTGATGTCAGGTGCTGTATATCATTGTACTTAAATCCTTTTGCAGGATGAATATCATTACAGCCACCTTGACCTCTGTTTGACACATGAGCAAGCAATACACCATCTTGGTAAAGGTCAGCTGTAAAGCATGGTGTCTCCTCACTCAGTTTCTCAATTAGGTTAACCTTCTTTAAGGTAATTTTCTTTCCATTAACTATCATATCTTATTTACGTTTTGATTACACTTATATAACAAGAGAGAAAATAAAAGTTACACGACTAATATTTCATCTGCAGCTGTACTCAATCTCTGCTTGTATATGTGTATAACAACTGAAAAAATAAAAGTTACAAACAAAAAAAGGAGGGAAATAAATCCCTCCATGTTCGTAACCACACAAACTATATTTTTAATTCTCAGGCAAATACCCTTCCAAGTATTCTTTCGGAACAAATCTAAGCAATTCATCTATTGCTGTTAAATCACCGTTCTCGATGTCTATCTTTATTTCTGCGATAACATCATTAATAAGCTTATCGTGCTTATCTCTCTCAGGCTTTAGATACTCATCCAAGTGTTTCTTAAGTTCTACAAGCGCACTTGTACCACCTGTAAATCTACCAGTTGTGATTGATATTTCTCCAATCTCACTTCCTACATTATATTTTGTAAAACATTAAGTCATTTGCAATGAATAAAAAAAATATGTGTGTGGAACGCACACTTAAAAATCATGAAGAGCTGCCGACATTGGTCGGAGCACTGACTCATGAAGCTCATCCCATCGGCTCTGCTGTGGGTGAGTAGTTCACTTATTAATCTTATAACAACTCATTTAATAAAAGTTACGATTTGAATCTCATGTCAACAATCATTTGGACTGTATCTTTGTCTACCAAGGTCTTTTTGGTTATCTCTAAGCCTTCAACAACCCAATTGCCATAATGAACTGTGTACACCATATTGAATTTTGTTTTCTTATATTTTTCATTAAACCTTTTAACAGCTAATTCAATCTCACTTTTTGTAGGCTGTCCATCACCACGAGACTTTATTGTCTCTCTAATTTTTTTGTACTTAGCTTCATAGTATTCACTCTTCTCGTAAAAATACAAGGGAGAGTCCATAAAAGGTCCGTCTATTACAATAAAGATAGGCTTATCTTTTTGCTCAGGTGTTAACTTTGATACTGCTGTGTCTAAATTAAACTTATTCATATCTTATATTTTATTGGTTACACTCTTATAACAAACAAAAAAATAAAAGTTACAAGAATATTATGTATTTAAGAATTTAACTTCAATTAATATACATCTTTGCGCCATTAGATAAATATACTTGTCCACGTCTTATTAGAATTATATTACAAGAATTACATATAATATATCCAGACACAGGTCTAGCCTTTTTAGTTTTTTCACTACATCTACTACATTTCATATCTTATATTTTATTGGCTACACTCTTATAACAAACAAAAAAATAAAAGTTACAGATGAGGTTTCTTTGTAACTTTTATCATTCGCGTTGTTATACACATATACAAGGGGAGGTACAAAAAAAGGAGGAATCTAAGCTCCTCCTTTTTTTTTATTTAATTAATCCTTGGACTAAATCCCAAGCTTCCTGAATGTTATTGGCTTCATCTGAACCCTCTCCTGCTGAATCTTCAACATATCCAGTCAATGCATTTTGTAAAATCGCTACTGCTTCTTCCTTTTCCATTTTATTTAAGATTTTGTACCTGTGAATATTACTTTTCTTCCTAAAGTGAACTCCGACTTCTTGATAACGAACTCATCGTAATAATTAGCTTGTGGGTTTTCACTCATGAATTTCTTCATTTCTTTAACACTTCCATATTTAAGAATATCGCTCATTTGTGAAACATACTCCACTCTGCTACCTTCAAAAATCTCTTCATTTCCTAATACACCATGATAAGCATCATCGAACAATTCCTTATATGCTTCGTCGTGTGTGTCGTGCAATTGTGGGTCAGGGTTTCCGTCCTCGTCCTTTGCACATTGATGTCCTTCGCATATTGTATCGAAGGCTACTAAATATTTCTCTTCCATGTCATTATCTTTAATTGGTTTCTTACTTATATAACAACTGTAATAATAAAAGTTACATTTAACCCTTACTTAATATGTCAACAAAATCTTCTAACTCACAGTCACATTCCATAAAGAATAATGCTGCCCTCTGTCGTCCAAGAAGGTGAGTTGGTCATTTATTATTGCAAGCTCCGTATAGTCAAACACATTCACTATGATGCACTTCTCTTGTACGTGCTTTGACTCAATCTTGCTGTTTGATATTTTATCTCGTAGCTCGGCAAGAACTCTTATTTCTAAATCTCTGTATTGTTTTTTTAAATTTCCCATATCTTATTTACGTTTTGATTACAGTTATATAACAACTCAATTAATAAAAGTTACAACTTAGTTTTGGAGTATCTGAAAGTCAACTCCTATCGCTCCAACAATTGTTGGGTCGTCCATATAGTCAAGAGCCATGGTGAATCCATTCTCAATCATTGACTTGTATGTCTTTATAGAATGTCTCTTGAAGTCCTCTGCATCCTCAAAGCCACCGTTGGCTGTCATATCAATCATTTCAATTATTTGACCAGTGAATTCACAAGTAACCAAAAGTCTCATAAGCTGAGTTTGGTATGTGTATATAATGCCCACACCTATAAGGTGAAAATGCCAATAAACTTTTCCTGATGTCGTAAGTAATCCTTTCCTTTTCATGTCTTCTAATTTTTTGGTTACACCTATATAACAAACAGAATGATAAAAGTTACAACCGTGTTATAATACACAATTGAATGGAGAATGCGTGAACAATTACGCATTATGACATAGTTGAGCCTGCTCCTTGTATATGTGTATAACAAACAAAAAAATAAAAGTTACAGTTAACCAGTAGATTTATAGTTCGATTTAGTTTTCCGCTACTATTTATAATAAAAAATTATGAATAGATGCTTGAATTGTGATAAAGAGGTGAATAATAAATACTGTGGTGTTAGTTGCCAAAATAAACACCAAGGAACAGATAACGCCAATAAAAGATATGGAGCATTGAAAGACTTCAACGTGAACTGTAAAACCTGCAAAACAAACTTTATAGTAGAAGAAAGAGAGAAATTGTTTCCCAAAAAGAAAAAATACTACTGCTCCAGAAGTTGTGCAAACAAAAGAGTTCACTCTAAAGAAACTAAAAGTAAAATAAAAAAAACTTTAGTAGAGTCAGTTGGAACTCTTCCTATGTCTAAAATATGCAGACAATGTAAAGAAGGGTTTAAAACAAAAAGAAAAAAACAAATATACTGCTGTAGGAGCTGTACTATAACTTGGAGGAATGCAAATGAAGGGTTGAGTGTAAAAGCTGGACTAGCCTCCGCAAAATCTCAGTCGGAAACTAGAAGGAGTAAAAATGAGATATATTTCTCTGAGTTATGCTCTGATTATTTTGATGTGGTTCTAACTAACGAGCCTATGTTTAATGGATGGGATGCAGATGTTATAATTGAAGATATAAAAGTTGCTGTTATGTGGAATGGTGTTTGGCATTATAAAAAGATTACAGAACAACACTCAGTTAAACAAGTTCAAAATAGAGATAAAATTAAAATAGAAGAAATAACTAAAATGGGTTACTTACCATATGTAATTAAAGACATGGGGAAGTCAAATAAAAAGTTCGTTAAAAAAGAATTTGATTTATTCCTTGAATATATGAAACAAATATTATATATTTGCGTATAAGTAATTAGAAAAGACATTTGCAGACTTACTATATAAATTTGATTAATTAAAACTAGTTTGCGAGATTACTTTTTTTATTACTATTTAATAAGACATTGCGGGATGGAGGAGTCTGGTCTACCTCGTCGGTCTCATAAATCGAAGTTTCGCAGGTTCGAATCCTGCTCCCGCTACAAAAATTAAGTTATTATTCAAAACAAAGAAGATGAACATTAAAATTAACAACATAGAGAACAGTGAACGTGAAGAGGAGACTCTCCTAACTGGCTATGCTGTGATTTGATGTAAGTAATTCCTACAAAAAATTAAGAGGATGGTCATTATGACTATCCTCTTTTTTGTGCTTAAAAATAAAATATCGCCCATTCGTCTAATGGTTAGGACATCAGGTTTTCAACCTGGGAATAAGAGTTCAATTCTCTTATGGGTGACTAATACAAAAAGGTCAGAATTTATATTTCTATAAGTTCTGACCTTTTTAATTTTCTATATATCAGCCGATGCGATTATGACTCCATCTTTAGCGACTTCGATTAGTTTTGCGAATGTTTCACTTTCCTCTGGAGCTAAACCTTGATGGTTAGCTTGTTCCTTTAGTGCGATGGCAATGTTATTTGCTACCTCTTGGATTTCGTTGTCATCTACAACCTTATCTTCGAATTCAATCCATACTGTAAATCCTACTTTGCTCATATCTAATATTTTTATTGGTTCGCTTATATAACAACTGTAATAATAAAAGTTACAATTCATTTAATTCGTGGAGATAAATCTCACACCAACTTCTCCAAACTATCTGCAGCGTCTTTAAGAAGGGAGAGTTTAACCTCCAAGGGAGAGCCATCTGTAAATTCTTTTCTTGGTTTCCCATCGTAGCCATAAACTAGAACATCAATAACCTTTTCAATCTTTGCCCTCTTCTCTTCTAGCTCTTTTTTCTGCTCATTAGCAACCTCATCTACAATCGTCTTAACATAAGGGTCGAATTGAAGTTCAGGGTTTCTGTAATACACTTCTCCTTTGATTACAAAGGCAATTGTTTCGCCCTCTGCGTTTTCATCATCGGTTCTGTAGCCGTCAATGTGAGTGACTCCATTATCGTCTTGGTAGTCTTTGCTAATTTCTGTAAATACTGTTTTCATCTTATTGGTCTTTAAATTAATTAATCTTTGCTTCCGTAGTCAACCGAGTACTCATAAGTTTCCCAGTCACGAGTAACCTTGTAGCCTTGGCACTCCAAATGAAGGTCTTCTCTGTAGCTTATGTTTGATTTGTCGAAGTCCATTATGTTTGCAGGTCTTATTGTATCTATAGCTACCATTCCGTGCATATCAGTTCTTAAATCCATTCCATGACTTTCATCAATGCAACCAAGAACCACAGCTAAAACAAATCTTTTGTCTCCGCTGTTTTCATCAGGGATTACAACAACCTGCCCAACAACATATTTAGGGTTTTTAGGTTTTCTTATTTTATCACCACTTCTATGATAATGATGATAATCCCAACGTGCATAATTTTTAACGTCTACTATAATTTTCATGTCCTTATTTTTTAGTTACACTTATATAACAACTGATAAAACAAAAGTTACAATCTATTTTAAACCTTTCAATCTAAACTCAATAACACCAATTAACTCTTTATCTTTATCCAAACTTATGTTTTTAATTTCATCAATTGGGGTTTTTGTGTTTTTATTATAAAAAAAACAACCGAGTTTGACCTTACTATAATTTTGCTAATAACTTTGTGATTAAATGGCTTTAGCTCTATAGAATTACCGTTAACACCTCTAAAAGTATTACTTATGAAAAATAACTTAGATTTAATTTCTCTATTTAAAATATCCATAATTCCTTAATTTTTATTGGTTTCTTACTTATATAACAATTGATAAAATAAAAGTTACAAGGGAGAGTTGTGGGTTGTTTGAAATCTCATCCTGCCCCTTGTATATGTGTATAACAATTTAAAAAACAAAAGTTACAAACTCAGGGAGATTGCAACTTATTAGGGAATCCTTAGGAATCCTTTGGAAATAACATATCGTGCATATCACCACTCCAAAGCCAAGCTTCTTTATTAGGAGACAAGTTTATATACTCATCTTTTTTAAGCTCTTTAATCGCGTTCTTAACAGCCTTATCTCCGTACAATTTATGCCAGTTTTTGCTATTATTAACTATTTCTAAATCCGAAACAGGAACCACTCCATCATATTGTTTATGGAAAAACATTGCTCTTATGGCGTTAGCTGCTATTTGCTCTGCATTTGCAGGTTGTGGAACATATCCTTTAGCCGTTATCATTCCTTCAAATGTTTCCATCATTCTCTCTTTAAATGTTTTTTCTTTTGACATATCAATTATTTTTTAGGTAAAGTTTGTTGAAAGTATTTGATTGCATTATCAGCAGCTTTTCTTGCTGACGTTTCCTCATCTTTAAGGCAAGTAAAATTATATTTACCGCTGTAAGGGTTGCAACAGAATCTAGCCTTCGCTCTTGTAGCATCTTCAAACCTAGAGAACACCATGAATATAAACGCTTGGTCTCTACGAAGACTTATTTCTAATTCTCCAACAGATGTTTCTAACGTAAACCCAACGTCAAGTCTATTGTACTTGTCTACTGGCGTAATCTTTGCGCCCATTTTAATTAAGCCGTTTGTAACAGCTTCTACAAAAATGTCTCTATCTTTTTTGCTAATCTTATTTCTCATGCTTTCTATTTTTTATTGGTTACACTTATATAACAACCAAGAAAATAAAAGTTACAATTTTAATTCATTTTGTGTTGTCTCTCATCTTTTAAAATAATATTGTTAATTGCTTGAATAATAGTTTCTCTACTTGGTATGTGTGACCACAATCCATCCTCAGGCTGTTTCCTTGCTATTTTAGGGTCTATCTCCTTCACAGCCATAAACAATGTAGTTAATCCGTTATCGTTCCTTAAAACGCAGTTATATGCAATGTTCCAATTCTCATGATTAGGATTATTAATTAAGTCCAGCAATCTTTTTTTAATTCTTGGTGTGAACTTCCTTCTGAACCCGTTCCCGAATTCAAGTGCTATAGTTCCTTTCATATCTAATTTATTAAGTTTCTAAATCGAACAAGTTTAAAATTGTTCCCTTTGGTGCGTAGTTAGTTTTAATCATACAGTTTTCTAAAGTCCAATCAGCAACTCCTCTGCTTCTTAGAATGTCTTTAACTGCCTGTCTATCATTATGCCTAACACGTAACGCTTCCGTCATCTTCGTGGTGTATTCGTGGTTACTTTCTGTTAGAGTATGTATTTTTTCTCCTCTAAGTGGCGATAAACCCTCAATCCACACAATGTAATATCCTTTTTCATTTATCTTCATGTCCTTAATTTTATTGGTTACACTCTTATAACAACCCGAATAATAAAAGTTACAAGGGAGAGTTTGACTCGCTGAGTTACTCCGCGCCCTTTGTATATGTGTATAACAAGCAAAAAAATAAAAGTTACAAAAAACTTGGAGCTATTGAGCCACCAAGTCTTTTTCGAACTTAAACTTTATATTTTTGAATCCGCTCCATCTAATAGCGTATTCTCTTTCGTTTTCTTTTCCGTAGTTACGTATAGCATACCACTTTCTTTTTTCTCTTCTGAAATGTTGAAATTGTAAATCATTTGAGAATTCTATCGGTTCATCAGTTACAATTATTTCTCCTTTTGATAGTCTCGATGAGGTTTTAATTTCTTCTCTACATCTGTTTCTCCAATTCTGAGCATACTCAATTGAGCTTTCGTCAAAATCACCAAGCTCATAAATCTCATCTAGTGGAGTAAGCTTGTCAAGAATTCTTTTTGGACAGCCACCTTGAGCTGGACCATGAAATTCAGAAATTGGCTTGTATCCAAAGTTTTCATAGCTATTAGGCGCATGGTGCAACAAATATGTCTGTGCGTAAACATAGCCAGTCTTTTTATCTCTAACAGCTAAATAAGCCGTTGTGAAATTCTTGATTGCAATGTCTACTAGTTCAAAATTCTCTTCTCCTGAGTACATATCAGTAAGATATTCTTTTGCCGTTCCCGAGTAATTTAATGTCATCCACCCCATGTCTTTGTTTTTTATTGGTTACACTCTTATAACAACTCAATTAATAAAAGTTACAACCAAAAAAAAGGAGGAAAATTAATCCCTCCTTATCTGTAACCACACAAATGTTTTTCTATTTTTTAGTAAGTGCAACAATCTTCAAGCAATCCTCTTTCCTTGGAACTACTGCTACCATACCACCATCTTCATTGTGTATTTCCCAATCCCCATTCATATAAGGAGGTATTGCATACCACTCAAAGCTAAGTCTTCTACCATCATTGACTGCTCTTAAAACAGCTTCTCCTTCTGATTTCATCTCAAACATGGCTACCACTTCTTTGCTCTCATTAATAATATTGAATCCTGCTCCAGAAGATTGGTTTGGTTGCTGCTCTAATTCTCTTTTTTCTTTTGACATAATAAATTGTTTTTATATAAATATAACGATTTAATTCATTATTTTTAATTATTGCTTATATAACAACTCAATAAACAAAAGTTACAACTTATCCGATTCTTTCTAATAAATCTTTTACTGTGAAAGTGAACTCAAAATCCTCAGCCATTTGAACACCTTCAATGTGTCCTGCGTTGTCATTATCATTTGCACTCTCCAAAGCTTTTAGAGTTTCATCTAAATCACAATCCATAGAAACAAACTTCGCTAATCTTCCTAGCCTTTCATTTCTAATGTTTTCTTTAGCCTTCTCAAATACTCCGTGAATATCTAATGAACTCATATCCATTGGCAAGCTATCATCAATAGCCATTTCAACCAATACACTTTTCACTTCCTCTGCAAAATTATAATCTTTCATGTCCTTTATTTTTATTGATTTCTAATTATATAACAACTCAATTAATAAAAGTTACAAGTGGGTCATTTCCCCACACCCTAAGCATTCACAATAAGCCTTTCCACCTTCTCTCACAGCTGCTTGCTCATCTGCAAGTATCATCCACTCATTTCCTCCACACTCTGAGCAATTGGATATTCTATCCTCAAGCTTCATGTCATGCTTAAAAGGATACACGCTATCCATAACCTCATCGGTTGGAATCTCCTTTAAAACTGCTTTGAAAAACTTTAACTTCTTTGCCATATCTATTTCTTTTTTGGTTACACTTATATAACAACCCAATTAATAAAAGTTACAACTTATGAGTGAACTATATCTGAACACTTATCGTCCATATACCTATTAACTTCTTGATACAAAATTTCTGTATCGTTTATCGCTTCAATCTTCTCCCAAATTTCAATAGGTAAGTCGTCAGCGTCAAGCCCATGTCTTCCCTCAGTGAACACTGAGTTTATTCTATAAAAGCTATCTTTAGAGTGAGTATTGTCATTGATGAACTTGTCAATGATTGTCTTTTGTCTGCTTAATAAATTCCTAGCCATAATGTTTTGTTTTTATTTGTTTCTATTAATAGTATAACAACTGAATAAATAAAAGTTACAAAATCTTATCCTGCAACAAATCCTGGAGAACTAACTCTCTCAATACTAACATCAAAGTCTAATCCACTTATATATTTGTTAACAACAAGTTGTATTAAATATATTGTAACTTTACTTTCCTTTTCAAGAGTAAACACTAATTCCATAGGGTGCATATAAGCGTCAACTACATTATATTTTCCTTTTGAGCCTTTAATAACTCCCTCGAAGCTTGCACCAACCTCCATGCCTAGCTCAGAAACTATTCCGCCGAATATATCATTCAACTCATCTAGTTCTGCTTTTGAAGTTGTCCAACCCTTTCCCCATTTATATGGAGAGTTTAAATTTACTTGTACTTTTTTCATGTCTTATGTTTTTATGTTTCTATTAGTATAACAACTCAATTAATAAAAGTTACACAAGGGAGAGTTTAAATATTAACTCCGAAAGGGATTTCAATATTATTTTTATTTAAAGATTCCCATAAGAATAAATATCTCACATTGTCCTCTTCGGTTAACTCGCCTTCTCCTTCTTTGATAGTAAGTTCATATAATTCCTTCAATTCCTTTTCCATATCTATTATACGTTTTGATTTCAGTTATATAACAAGCAATAAAATAAAAGTTACACAAGGGAGAGTTTGACCTGCAGTTATATTATCTCTGCTTGTATATGTGTATAACAAGCAATAAAATAAAAGTTACAACCCCAGGGAGGGATTGTAACTTTTTTATTTTCACTCAGGGAGGGTTAAGCTTTAACTTGCTCCAATTCTTCTTTGCGTACACCAAATCCACTCTTAAACACCTCTTGGTTGTCTGAACCTTTGCTTGTGAGTTTTTTATATTTAAGCCCAACTATAACATTTTTTTCATCTTCAAAGCGCAGGTCAGAAAAATCTCCATTTATAACTTTGTAACCTTTATAGGTTTCAGGTAATTCATCGAAAACAACAGCCACATTTCCACCGCTCGCTAATACTTTGTCCACAGCTTCATCATTTGTTTCACTACGGCTAAAAGTTAATTGGTAATTTTCAGGTAAAACTTTGTTGAAACGGAACGGATTCTTAGTGTAGTCATAAAATTGTACATTCGGGAACAATTCCATTAAAGTTTTACCATTCTCAACTTTGAATTTTTCGAAAGGTACATCAGAAGTACCGTTTAAACGAATACATAATTTAACACCATTCTTATTAGCAAGTTTTTCAGCGTTTGCAACTTCTTTTTTAAGTTGAGCAAGGAAGCCTTTTCTGTCACCTAAAAAGTATTCTGTCTTATTTGTACGCCCTTTCTCAACATTGTTAAGTGAGCCATGACCCGAACCGAATAAACAAGCAGCTGCACAACCATTTGACGCATGACTACACAAGTTAATACCGCCCGCATTTTGCTTATAAGGCGAAAGATAAAGGATTCTAGTTGTCCAGCCATACTTTTCACCTTTGATAGTTTTGGCGTTATTCTTTGTCAATAAATTTTTTGGCACTTTGTAATTCATAATACTAATTTTTTTAGGGTTACAATAATATAACAAGTGAATAAATAAAAGTTACAAATTACTCATCAATATCTTTACCATTACTATCAATCATGAAAAACTCTGTATCACTACCTTGTTTTAATAATAAATTTGCCATTTTTTTACCACTAACTTCTTCACTGCTTACAGTTTCAATTTGACCACTCATATCACCACCTTCAATTTATCTTGAAAGTTGTTCCAAACTAACGCACTCATCAAGTGGTTCTTCACTTAAAATTTCTAACTGAATTACTGTTTTATAAAATTTTCTTTCGGACATATTTTCTATTTTTTTGATTTCTATTAGTATAACAACTCGATTGATAAAAGTTACAAGCTTATTTCTCAGCTTCAATAATCATCTATCTTTTAAGGTTACACTACTATAACAAAGCAAATAATAAAAGTTACAAGGCAGTGAGTAAGAAAGTTTCGGGTAGGAGCGGATTATCCTAGCACAGCTTATTTCGTTCTGCGGGCTTGTATATGTGTATAACAATCAAAAAAATAAAAGTTACAACTTCGTTGTTCATAAATGAAACAAGCAAAAAAAGGAGGGAAATTAATCCCTCCAAAATTTCACTTTAATAACTTATACAAATCTGCTTATGTCATTACCACAAGACTGCTTGCATCTTTGCACGAACTCAGCATCACTACACCTCATCAATACGTCCCTTGTTCTCTTATTGAACCAATATGATACACCTTCATCCTTAGTGTTCTCTAATAGGATTGTATTCACTGTTCTGAACATCTTTTGAGTTTCACATTCTATCAATTGGAATTGTCCGATTTCTCTAATTACTGTTGTCATAATTTCTAATTTTATTGGTTACACTCTTATAACAACTCGATTAATAAAAGTTACAAAAGAATTCTTAATGCGTGATTTTTTCTATCAACATAGTACTCAACCGCAACTACACCAAGGGTTTTGTTGACTAAACTTTCAATAGCACGCATGTTAGATTGTATTGGTAAATCAATAGATTCATTGTTTTCTCTCAATTTAATACATATTGCAGTAGCACTTACGCTAAAGTTATGGTTAAAACGCTCTTTCTCAGAATGTTTCTTGTTGACTTCTTTCCATCCACCTTTCCTATACAAAGCTTTTGATTCTATTGTGTTTATAATATAGGTAGATACAATTTCCAATGTTTCTTGCTTGCTTTCTATTAACTCTTCGACAAAACTTCTCATATCATTTATGTTTTTTGATTACACTCTTATAACAACTGAATAAATAAAAGTTACAACTCATCAAACTCATAGTCAACTGCATCAGTCGCATCTAATGAAAATTTATATAAAGGGTTATGTAAATTATTAATATCAAATATAACACCTTTATCAATGCTTATAACATACTCTCCTTGTTGTAGATTATCTAAAACACCCTGCTCAATATCCTGCTCCACCTCTGTATCAGTATGGTAGTTATATATTGTCATATCAAATAATCCGTTCACACTAAATTCAATTGCCATATTCTCTATTTTTATTGGTTCGCTTATATAACAACTCGATTAATAAAAGTTACAGATGAGGTTGCTTTGTAACTTTTATCTTTTGCCTTGTTATACACATATACAAGGAGAGAGTTAAAAAAAGGAGGGAAATTAATCCCTCCACGTTCGTAACCACACAAACTAAAATCGTCGTTTATTTCTTTTTCTCTTCAATGCCTTGTACGTTTCCATTTCGTCCTCGTCCAAGTCGTCAGTATCGCCTCTGTCGTTATAGATTTCGTCTTCTCCACAAGTACCGCAGTACGCTAACGCAGAGTTCTCTGTATCCTTTCCTAAGTTTTCGCCACACTCTGGACAATATAAATCACAAGCCATATCTATTATTTTTTAAGTTCAAGTGTATAACAACTCAATTAATAAAAGTTACAACATACAAAAAGGCCAACTAAATTAAAGTTGGCCTTTTTTTTAGGAAACCCAAACCCCACGAAAGAGTTTCCTTAGTATACACATACCTTAATTAGGTCTTATCATAATCGCTTGTAAGCCAAACTTTCATAACTTTTTCGCCCTTAACCTTTGCAATTTTACGATAGTTCTCCAAGAAAGCCAACGCAATTTATTCGTTGGATGAATTGGCTTGAATACTGGGGAACCACATATAAATCTTTAATCTG
>Ga0136558_1000579_pt1 | contig 19894 bp, 19 predicted proteins | sample AntRauTorckE6833_FD_101391 | JGI IMG/M metagenome (GOLD analysis project Ga0136558, IMG submission 101391) | Saline lake microbial communities from Rauer Islands, Antarctica - Metagenome Torckler E6 #833 | ecosystem: Environmental > Aquatic > Non-marine Saline and Alkaline > Saline | place...
CACAAAGAAGACAAAGTGACGAAGGCATCATTGTCTGGGGCAACTAACGCACCGGCCAGACATAGTAGTCGGTCTTACTGGCGAAGCTGGCGCGACCGGTGCTGAAGTAGACGCGCCAGGCGAACGACAGGCTAGGCCGATAGGACGTAGACGACCAATAGTAGCTAGACTGAACGCTGGAGAACGGATGACCCGATGGGATACGGGGCGCAGAGCCTACTTGGTAGTCTATAAGGCTGGCAAGCTCGTTGATGTTGGGTAGTCGCCAATCGCCAGCTACTGAGCCATCACTGAGGCCACAGGAGCCATTGGCCATGTTGTTAGACCAAGTCAGCGCATCAGCCCACACCAGTGTTGTTGTCTTAGCGACTCCACCAAGGGTAGCAGAACAGTTGGCGTTTTTGAGCCAGATTAGCCCGGTGAGGTTGTCGGTGACGGTGCCGTCTGAGTTGTCGGTAAAGCGCGGGCTGGCGGTGTCACCTAGCTGATACTCGCCATCCTGACCAGTACCAGCGCAGGAAATGACATTACCAGAGGCGTCGTAGCAGGTGTTTTGGCCGGTGGCGGCGAGGATAGGGTCAGCGCTAGCGGTACCAGTTTGGCTGCCCCAGGTGCTGGTGCAGAGGCTAAAGAAAGTGGTACCGAGCAAGACCTGGTCAGGAGAGGCGCAGTCGGTATCGTCGACTTCTGGCAGTATGCTAATAAGGCTGTTGATGCTATTGATGCCACTGGCAGTGCCAGGCCCTGCAGTTGGTTCGGTAAAACTAGCTGGCAAGCTAGGGCTGGCGCCGGTGTCGACACGGTCATAGATGTCTTCAAGGCCGTACATACGGGCAGCGCTATCGTTCGGCCCGCCGGCTGGTGTGGTGCGCTGGGCGCTGACGTGGAGGGCGGTAAAGGGGAGGAGAAGCAAGCCAATGATGATGAGCTTTACGATGCGTATTATCGCTGTGTCTAGCTGAGCGGGTGTTTGGTCTGCCATAGTGTGTATTTGCACCGTTTATATATTGGTTACATAAGCTGTATGAACTGGCTTTATTGTAGCATATACTTTCGGTGGGTTTTTATGGCTGAAGAAGGCGCAGGATTATTTTTTGTATAGGATTTCGACCTACGATCGACATACTTTTGACTGCAGGTTCAAAAGAATGCAAAAACTCTGCAGGCGGTAAACAGGAACCAGGAAGTAGGAATCAGGAAATAGGGAACGAGGAACGAAGAATGACGAATAGGGAACTATGAGTGAAGAGTGAGGAACGGGGGATGAAGAGAAAGGAGGGGTTATTGGTTGAGGAGGTCTATGGCGAGAGCGGCAGACCAACTGAAGTTTTGGGCTCCGGCTGGTGAACCGTCTAGTGGGCTAAAGTACTCAAAGCAGCCATGACGCTTAAGCATTTCTATAGTTGATTGCTTGAGTGCATCAGCATGATCCTTATAGCCGTAACGCTCAAGTCCATCAATTATTAACCAGTTGGCATTTATCCAGGTTGGCCCTTGCCAGTAGGTGTGTTCTTGGAACCAATCGCTGCCAACCGGTACTGATGGTACGGGATACGGCGGCCCGAACATTTGCTCGTCCTCGAGCGTTTTTACCAGCTGATCGGCGTTTTTTTGCGGTATGGTGCCGCTATACAGCGCTATGAGAGTGCCGATTGAGGGTTGCTTGAGTAAGCGATGACTAACAAATTCCCTTGAATAATACTGGCTGGAATATGGATCCCAAAGTTGCTCGAAAGCTGATTCTGCGCGCGCAATATCCTCGGCAAGTTGTTCGTCGATTGGTTGTTTTATCTCTTCAGCGATGTCTCGAAGTAGCTGGTTGTTACGCAAAAGTATGGCGTTAAACGATACGTCTTCGATAGCAAACAGTGAGTGAGCCAGGATGCGCTTGATGTCGTAGTTTTTGCGCCGAAGGCGGCGCTGGACACTGTAGAGAGCGAGGGCGTCGATGGTTGTCATACGCTCGTGGGCAGGAATAATCTTTGTATCATTACGAAAGAGATTAAATAGTGGGCTGAGGCGCATAGACTTCACGGCTTGTATCCAGAGTGGCAGCTGGTGGTCGTGCAGCTCATGCATCCATGGCGGGGTATTGTCTAGGCCGGTTTCCCAGGGGTGTATTTGTAGTACAAGGCCTTCGTTGTGCGGATCTCTGTCTGCGTATAACCACTGATGGTATCGCGCTAGGTTTGGGTATACGAGTTTGAGCCAGCTTTTGCGCTCGTGTTTTTTTAAGCTGTCAGCGACGCGTAAGACGGCTTCGGCCAGGATGGGTGGCTGCGTAATACCACTGGTAGAGATAGATTCAGGTGCGTGCGGATTCATCCAGCTACGCCAAATATTGCCATCGCGACCTTTGTCCTTACCATGATGGATAACGTGCGGTATCATGCCGTTTGACCACTGGGCATCGAGTAGGCTGAGTAATTCGTTTTTGGCACGTGTGCTATCAATATGACGCAGACCGATACTTATAAAGGCACTATCCCAGAGCCACTGGTGTGGATAAAGTGGTTCAGCAGGAACCGTATAAGAGTCACGAGCGTTTAGCTGGAGGACTTGCTCTGCTTGTTTTTGTAACTCTGCATCGTCCATCATGCTCCTCAGTATAAGCCTCTAACGGTAATTGGTAAAATGCACCGGAAAATCTAGCTTTAGTGTGCGGATAAGTTCCATCACCGCCTGTAGCTCATCTTTCTTAGTACTGGTCACGCGGACGCTGTCACCTTGAATCTGTGTTTTGGCTTTTGGGTACGAGTCACGGATCTGTTTGGTTAGTTTTTTGGCCTTGTCTTGGTCGAGCCCTTGTACGAAGGGAACTTCCTTGCTGGTTTTCATATTGGTGGTTGTTGCTGGCTTGCTGGCGTCGAGTACTTTCTGGCTGATGTTACGGCTAGCCAGCTTCTTGCGGAATATGTCAATGAGGGCATCGATTTGCCAATCGCCGTTGCCAGTGACTTTGATGCCTGATTTGTCATCACCCAACCACTGTATGGCTGCTGGCGTGCCTTTGAAATCGTAGCGGTTGAGTATTTCTCGCTGCGACTGGTCGAATGAATTATTCATTTCTGATTTATCAAACTCGGATACGATGTCGAATGAAAAAGTTGCCATGTAATTATACCTCCACGGATTGCTTACTACTTAATATGACGACACGTGCCTCATGAAAACGCTCGGCTAGTACCGCCGGATCGTTAAAAAATACCGGGTTGTCGTAGTGCATCGGGATAACAGTCTTTGCACCCACTTGCCTGGCTAGCTCGACTGCGTTGAGGATTGAGACACTTGGCCCGGCAATTGGTGCGGCTAATGTATCAACCTGAAGATTGTCTATGGCGACACCATCGCCAGGGTGAAAAAACGCACCGTCAATCACGTAGCCAGTGTTGGGCGGACCAGCGCTACCATCGGGCATTTTACAATGAGGTAGATCTCGTGGAGTTACCCGAAAGTCGGCTATATCGAGCGATTGGTTGTTCTGTACAACGGTTATGTCTAGCTGAGGAAAGGCATCTGCAACATCTTGGTTGGCGTAGATTGGAACGGTTTTGCCCTGAAGCCACTGCTCAAGCTCCGGGTCGATATGATCAGCATGCTGGTGGGTGATAAGAATGGCCGAAAAATCACCGACATCCTGACACGTCACCTTAGCAGCCGAAAAATTGCCAATGTCAATAAGTAGTGCTTGGTTGTTTTTGTCTACTTTGAAGCAACTGTGGGGGTATTTGGTGATGCGCATATCTGAAGCTAGTATAACAAATCAATCTGTTATACTTGAGACTAATATGAGTAAAACACAAGATACGCTAAAGCATGTTGCTGAGAACCTACGCAAGCGGATCACAACCGGTGATTCGGTGGCTCAAGTACTGCGCTCTGATGAATTACGCGCATTGTACGCAGAAATTCCAACACTGCCCGCTGATGAGAGAGCAGCGTTTGGCAAGCAGGTCAACCAGTTAAAGACGGAACTGGAAGAGCTTGGCGCTGAGCAAACCGAAAAAGAGGACAGACGACCTATAGATGTAACAGCGCCATTTGACGTCAATACAACGGAGCAAAAGCGACCACACTTACTACCTAGCAACTACGGTAGCCAGCACCCAATACCAGCTGAAATTAGTGACATGATCGATATATTTTATCGAATGGGCTTCAACGTTTCCGAGTCACGGCAGATTGACGACGACTACCATATGTTTGAGAGTCTAAACTTCCCTGATGACCACCCAGCTCGTGATCATTACGACACCTTTATGAGTGAGGAAGGCTTTATCGCACCAGCACATACCAGCACGATGCAAAACCGAGTTCTACAAGAGTATAAACATGTGTTGGCAGACGGCGAGGACATTCGTGTGGTTATCCCTGATAGAGTGTTTCGTAACGAAGATCTGGACGCGACGCATGAACATACGTTTTATCAACTTGAAGGTGTGGTAGTCGGCAAAAACATTCATACAGGTAATTTGGTAGCCACACTTCAAACGTATATGAGCCAATATTTTAAACAGGAGTTAAATACCAAGATTCAGCCGTTTTATTTCCCGTTTACGGAGCCGAGTTTTGAATTTGCAGTCCAGCGGCCAGATTTTCTGCGTAAAGACGATTCAGAAGAGCAAAAATGGCTGGAGCTTGGCGGCTGTGGCATGATTCATCCGAACGTTCTCTCGCACGCAAACATAGACCCAAATATATATACTGGTTTTGCCTGGGGCTTTGGTATAGAGCGATTGGTTATGATGAAGTACGGTATTGAGGATATTCGACACTTTGAGTCAGCAAAACTAGATTTCTTGAGGCAGTTTTAAATATGAAAGTAAGTATTAATTGGATAAAACAATTTACTGAGGTAGATTTAGCGACTGATGAGCTGGTGCAGAAAATCGGCGAACAGCTTGGTGCAGTTGAGGAAGTTATTGATATTGGTGCAAAGTACCAAGGATTACATATAGTGAAGGTTGTCTCGGCTGAGAAGCACCCCAACGCCGATAAGCTCAGTGTTTGTTTGGTTGATGATGGCGGTGCCGTCAAAGACGTGGAGCGGAATAAAGACAATCTTATCGAAGTGGTTTGCGGCGCACCCAATGTTCAGGCTGGTATGCTGGCAGTTTGGCTTCCGCCCGGTGCAACTGTGCCGGCTAGTTATGACAAGGAGCCTTTTGTTCTGGAAGCACGTGAGTTGCGTGGTGTGGTGAGTAACGGCATGCTCGCGAGCGCCAGTGAGTTGGCGATTGGCGATGAACACACAGGGATTGTTGCGGTTGATGTGGGTGCTCAGCCAGGTGAGGACTTTGCTGAGGTGTATGAGCTGAATGACATTGTGCTGGATATTGAGAACAAGATGTTCACCCACCGGCCAGATTGCTTTGGTATCTTGGGTGTTGCTCGAGAGCTTGCTGGGATTACCGGGAAGCAATTTACCTCACCGAAGTGGTACCGTGAATTACTTGAGGAGGTTCAACCTAAAGCAGATAAGCTTTCTCTAATAATTGATAATCAGATTCCTGATAAAGTGCCGCGGTTTACCGCAATAGCGTTGAGCGATATTTCTATAAAACCAAGCCCCTTTATTATGCGTAGTTATTTGGCGCGGGTTGGCATTCGTCCGATTAACAATATAGTTGATGCAACTAATTATCTGATGGTGCTGACCGGTCAGCCACTGCATGCCTATGATGCCGATAAGCTTCAGGCGTTGGCTCCAGAAAGCCAGAAAACACTACAACTCGAAGCACGGTTATCTCGCCGCGGTGAATCATTGCAGCTACTGGACGGAAAGACAATAACGTTCGACGACGAAGAGACTATATTGATTACTAGTTATGATAAGCCAGTCAGTATCGGTGGGGTAATGGGTGGTTTAGAAACCGAAGTTGATGAGCAGACCACGCGAATCGTGCTGGAGTGCGCTAACTTTGACATGTATTCGATTCGTCGAGCCAGTATGCGTCACGGTATATTCACTGATGCGGTGACACGGTTCAACAAAGGGCAGTCGCCACACCAAACTGATCGAGTATTACACGAAGCAATTGCAACTATCGAATATGTTGCTGGAGCTGGAGTGGCTAGCACGATGCAGGATGAAGCAGCAAAATTAGGTGATAATGAGACGATCTGGATAACACCAGCGTTTATTGAAAAGCGTTTAGGTAAGTATATTGGCGCCGACCAAATACAAAAAGTATTGGGCAATGTCGAGTTTTCTGTGCATAAAGATGCAGACGGGCTTCAAGTGCAGGCACCCTTCTGGCGGACTGACATAGCTATAGCAGAAGACGTTGTCGAAGAGATTGGTCGATTAATTGGTTTTGATAAAATTCCGCTGGTGTTGCCGCGAAGATCGGTCGCTCCGGTTGATCGTAATCAATTAGTCGATTTGAAGTACCGAATCCGAGAAATACTAGCGTCAGCTGGTGCTAACGAGGTATTAACGTACAGTTTTGTGCACGGTAGATTGCTTGAAGCCGCTGGTCAAGATACAAAGACAGCTTACCGCTTGATTAATGCAATTAGCCCAGATTTACAATACTATCGCTTAAGTCTCACGCCGAGTTTACTCGAAAAAGTGCACGCCAACATTAAGGCAGGACATGGTGCATTTGCTTTGTTTGAGCTCGGTAAGACTCATCAGAAATTAGTTATGGATGAGACCGAGGCAGCCGTACCAGCTGAGCGTGAGTTGTTGTCGCTAGTGTTTGCGGCTGACGATAAAACCTGGGCTGCAACCTATGATGGCGCGGCTTATTATCAAGCTCGTCAATATCTCGACAGACTATGCAGTGAGCTTGGTGTGGCATACTCAATCCAGCCGATAGCAAATAAAGCTGACTCGGATGATGAAGCAGCGGATGTATCTTGGGCGCCGTATGATGAGAATCGTTCTGGCCTAGTCATAGTTGCCGACAAGGCCATTGGTGCCATCGGTGAACCACGCCGACAAGTTGCTCGTCGGCTAAAGCTACCAGTCGCGACTGCTTCGCTTGAGCTTGACACCGAATTACTTCAGAAGTACGCAACTGGTAAACGGTATCAGCAGTTATCGAAGTACCCAAGTATTTCTCAGGATATTTCGCTGAAACTTCCTGCAGATCTTACTTACACCGACGTCGTGCAGTGCATTGATGCGTCTATCCCTACCAGTAAACATGTACGCTACCAGGTGATACCGATAGATATGTATCAGCCGGAAAAAGATGCATCATCCAAGCACATGGCGTTCAGAGTTACCGCCGTATCGGATAGAAAAACAATGACGGACGCCGAACTAAGTGCTGTGCTGGATGCAATTGCTATGCAAGCGAACACCGAACTGAGTGCTGAACGATTATGATGCGGATTGTGCGATACAGCGTGTTGCCTGCGTTGATCGTGTTATTGTCGGCTATTGTCTCGCCCGCAAACCTATCTGCTCAAGGAGTAGATGATTTTACGATTACATCGTTTTCGGCCGACTATGAACTTAGCAATGACCACCCCCAAGGGCTTCTACTGATTACTGAGAGTATTGACCTAGACTTTCGAGGGCAGAACCGTGGTATCTTGCGAGCTATACCAAAAATATATGGTAAGCAAGACGTGAATCCGGTTATCATGGAGGTTCAGCGGGACGGCGAACGTGAGCCATATACGACCCATGGCGAGAACGAAAACCTAGCAGTGCGTATAGGTGATCCAGACGTATACATTACTGGGCAGCACAGCTATGAGCTCATGTACCAGGTGGAAAATGTTATACGTTTTCATGATACTCATGATGAGTTTTTCTGGGACGTTAACGGTACTGATTGGGGGCAACCATTTTTGGCGGTTGATGCACGAATACGAACTGAGGCTGAGCTAGATACAGATAATCTACCAATATGTTTTACTGGTGTTCAAGGGAGCACTGATCAAGATTGTCGCGTACAAAGTGGCAAAAGCTCCGCCAAGTTTACGTCAGAGAGTATCTTGCAACCCGGGCAAACTTTGTCGGCTGTAATGGGTTTTGAAAAGGGTTATTTTACACCAAAACCTTGGCTGCAACGTAATTGGCGGTATTTGGCAGCTGCTGTGGTAGTTATTCCGCAGGCCTATGCCGCCATACGTGCATATCGCCGATGGCGTAGTGAGGGCAAAGACTACAAAGACCGAGGCGTACGTGTTCCGTACTACACAAGGCCGAAAGATATGAGTGTTTTGCAAGCGTACTATGTAGCGACACACAAGCTTACGCCGAGCCATGTCAGTGCGACAATCATTGATTTAGCAGCTCGAGGGTTTATTTCCATTAAGGAAACGGGCTCAGGACGTAAGCTTAAGCATGAGCTTGTGTTGCAAGCAAAAAGCCAAAGTGCGCTGACAGAAGAAGAGACGATACTACTGAAAGCACTGTTTGAATCGAACCAAACTGGAGACAGTGTTGCTATTGAAGATAAAGCCAATAAGCTACATAGCACACTTCGTACACTCAAGCGGACAGTGGATAAAGCAGCTCAGGATAGTGGCATGTTTGAAATTAGCCCCTTGCGCTCAGGACATGCTTTTAAGGTTGAGTATGGTCTTGGCTTTGCAGTTGTGTTAATTGGTTTTTTTGCTGCGCCTTCCTTCACTCCGCTATTGTTTATCAGCAGTGGATTAACACTTGCAACTGTGCTTATATTTGGATCATTGATGACCAAGCGCAGCAAGCAAGGTGAGCTACTGCAAGAGCATGTTGATGGAATTGAGAAGTATATTCGCGTAGCAGAAAAAGACCGCATAAATGCACTCCAGGCGGCGGCGGCACCTCTCGCACAAAATGCAGAAGAGCCAGAGCGCAGCGTTAAATTATTTGAGTCGTTGTTGCCATTTGCTGTAGCTTCGGGTATTGAGACAACCTGGGCAAAGGCATTCAAAGATATATACACCGAGCCGCCAGAGTGGTACCAGGGAAACTGGAGCTCGTTCTCGACTGCCACGCTCGCTAGTAGTTTGTCAAAAACTAACTCATCTATTAATACTAGTTTTACTGCGCCGGCCAGCTCGAGCGGGTCAGGATTTTCAGGTGGTGGTTCTGCCGGCGGCGGAGGCGGCGGCGGAGGTGGAGGGGGTTGGTAAATCTCGTTATTGTTCATGCGCCGAAACTATCGGCACGATAAATATTCTTCCTGAAGCAACCAGAGCTCGTGAGCCAAATAGCGTTTACACTGGTGTTATAGAAGCATATTCGCTACGCTATAAGCTGGCATGAAACATATTTGGCGAATCATCATAACAACCAGAGGGCTTTGGAGGACATACGGGCTTATTGGACTGGCTACTGCTGTGTTGAGTTTATTAACACTGCTTACGCCACTGATATCTGGTTGGGCAATTGATGAAATGCGCGCTGGTGCAAACGCTCGTATTAGCTATGTTGCTTGGCTGGCTTTCGCTATTTTTGTACTAGATTTTTTGCAAAATGTTCTCAGCAATTACAGCGGCTACCTTGGGGATGTCGCGTCTGCACGCGTACACAAGACGTTAAGCACGGACTACTACCAACATTTACTGAACTTGCCGCAATCATACTTTGATACTGAGCAGTCCGGAAAAATCATAAATCGCCTGAACCGTTCGATCGAGCAGATTACGCGGTTTATGCAGATGTTCAGCAATAATTTTTTGCAATTTATATTTACCACCATATTTTCCCTGATAGCTGTCGCGATATATAGCTGGGAGGTTGCACTGCTATTGTTTACGCTGTATCCGATCTATATATTCATGACCTTTCGTAGTAGTCCCAAATGGCAACGGTATCAGGAGCAGAAAAACAAACATCTTGATATTGCCAGTGGACGTTTTGCTGAGGTTATCACCCAGATAAAAGTGGTAAAAAATTATTTGCAAGAACGGCGAGAGCTGACCTCTTTTCGGAAACACTTTAATACGGTGGTTGGACTGGTTCGACCGCAGTCAAGATATTGGCATGTGAAGGACTTCCAGCGGCGTATCGCTCTGAACATCATCTTTTTCGGCGTCTTTATGTTGATATTTGTCCAAGGTGCCCAGGGCGCTATATCTCCGGGGCAAGCAGTAGCACTTATCCTTTATGCAATGCAAATACGTATACCGATATTTACCATAAGCTTCTTGGTGGAAAATACACAGCGAGCAATCAGTGACAGTAGAGATTATTTCGAGATTATGGACGAAAAGATTGCCGAGGTCGACGCTCCCGGCTCACCTGATCTGCAACTGAGCGATGGGTTGGTTGAGTTTGATAATGTAACATTCGGCTACAAGCAGTCTGAAACCGTTATCAGCGACGTCTCATTCAAGATTAACAAAAATAAAAAGGTAGCCCTGGTTGGCGAAAGCGGTGAAGGCAAGACAACAATTTCCAATTTGCTGATGCGCTTGTATTCACCTGATGACGGAACTATCTACATTGACGGACAGGATATCTCGACAGTAAACCGGGCGAGCCTTCACCAATCTATCGCGACAGTATTCCAAGAGCCAGCCCTGTTTAGTGGCACGATTTGGGAAAACATTGCTTATGCGAAACCAAACGCAGAAAAAGAAGAGGTCGTGCGAGCCGCAACTCAGGCAAATGCTCATGAATTCATAGACTCGTTTGAAAAGGGTTACGAAACAGAAATTGGTGAGCGCGGACTAAAGTTGTCTGGCGGGCAGAAACAACGTATTGCTATCGCTCGAGCTCTCTTGAAAGACGCACCAATCTTAGTGCTTGATGAAGCTACCAGTAGTCTAGATAGTCGTAGTGAGGCTATGGTCAAAGAGGCACTAGAGCGGCTTATGCATGGTCGTACAACCATAATCATCGCTCACCGACTGAGCACTATTCAGCACGTGGACACAATCATAACCTTGCGTGGTGGCCAAGTTGACGAAATCGGTACGCCGAGAAAGCTCTCAAAAAGCGGTGGGCTTTATCAGCGCTTGCTAGAGTTGCAGCAAGGTACCAATCCAGAAGAAGTAGCTGAAGCGTTAAAGCGGTTCGGCGTTGTTACAACTGCTAACAATACATAAAGAAAATGAAGCTGGTATACTAATAGTCATGAGAAAAGCAGCGCGAGCTATTGTGTTGCATGAGGGCAAACTGCTCATTATGCATCGAAATAAATTCGGGAAGGAATACGACACCTTACCTGGCGGAAACGTAGAGGCTGGCGAGACACCAGAAGCTGCCGCCCGACGCGAAGTAAAGGAAGAAACTGGTATGGATGTTGGCAATGCGGAGCTTGTGTTTATTGAGGAGGCCGGTCATCCGTACGGAACCCAGTATATTTATCTCTGTGAATACATTGGCGGCGAGCCGAAGCTTTCCCCTGATAGTGAGGAAGCGGCTATAAATAAACTTGGCAAAAACTTGTATCGACCGATGTGGATTAGCGTTGCAACCTTGCATGAAAAACCGTTTTTATCGCAAACCTTACGCAACAAGCTGCTCGAAGCAGTGCAAACAGGTTTTCCGCAAACTGCAGAAACTTTTACAACTGAATATTCAGCCTAGATGCGTTATACTAAAGCGCATTGCTAGGACTAAAAGGGAGGCCCACATGGCGAAAGATCCGCAAAGAATGTTCATTATCGTTATCGTTATCGTGTTTCTGCTGTCAACGTTGGCATTTACAGGGGTAATAATTTATTCAATTATCGGTGATAGTGCACAAGACGACACAACACAGCTTGATGAATCACAGCTACAAGAAATAGAGGAGGATACCGTGCAGCCAGAAGATAGTTTACAAGGTACAACGTTACAGGGGTTTGAGCCGATTACAGAACCGGCTTCTGAGGTTGAAGTTGTTGATATCGTTGAAGGTAGTGGAGAAGTGGTAGAGACAGGCGCAACCGTTACTGCGCATTATACCGGTGCTTACGCAGTAAATGGCGAGATTTTTGAAAGCTCAAAAGATAGCGGTCAGCCGTTTAGTTCATCACTCAATGATTTGATCGCTGGTTGGCAAGAGGGTATTCCCGGAATGAAAGAGGGCGGTACTCGTCGGCTAATCATTCCCGGAGAGCTTGCCTATGGGGAAGCGCCTGAGGGGTACACACCCGGTGAAGGGGCACGTCCTTTAGGGACATTGGTGTTTGATATCGAGTTAATTTCGATTGACTAACACAATATATAGCGCTATTGATTTATTCAAAAGCGCTATATATAATAGAGCAGAGGCAAATAATAATAAAAGTAGAGGGTAAAACACATGCCAAAAAACATAACAATATTCACCACCAACACTTGCGCGTATTGCGGAATGGTAAAAAAATGGTTGGGTTCAAAAGGCTTCGAGTACGAAGAGGTTAACCTAGATAGTTCACCAGACCGACAGAAAGAAGCGCTTGAGCTTTCTGGAGCGCTAACGGTGCCAGTTACTGTTGTCACCAAACAAGATGACTCTCGAGAAGTTGTCGTCGGCTATAACCTCGGTAAATTAGCACCAGCTGTTTCCTAGACTTATGTCAGATGTAACTACACCAATTGTATACGGTGCTGCCTGGTGCGGGTATTGCCAAGCATTAAAATCTTATCTTGAGTCACTCGGTGTGCCTTATGATTACCGAGACGTCGACGATAAAGTGATTGAGCGAGAAATGCTTGAGAAAACAAACGGAACCTATCTTATACCAACTTTGATTGCTGGTGATACGGTCGTCCAAAACCCCAACAATGAAAAAGTTAAGGAGTTACTCGGCATGAGCCATACAGTAGACACAGCAGATACATCACCAGATGAAAAAGAAATACATGATGTGATCATGATCGGCGCTGGTCCTGCAGCGCTTTCCGCTGCGATTTATACAACCAGAGAAGATATCGAAACCGTACTCTATGAGAAAGGAGTAATTGGTGGTTTGGCTGCTATCACAGATTGGGTTGATAATTACCCCGGGTTCCCGAAGGGACTAGCAGGACTGGATCTAGCTGAAGATTTGCGGAAGCAAGCGGAGCGATTCGGAGCAGATATTCGGCTTGGTGAGGTGTTATCAATAGCTGATGAAAGCGAGCTAAAAAAATTGGAAACAACTGATGGTGATGTCTACGCCAGGGCGGTCTTGATCGCGACAGGCAGTGATTACAAAAAACTCGGTATTCCCGGCGAGGATACTTTTTATGGTAGAGGAGTGCACTACTGCGCAACCTGCGACGGGGCTTTTTACCGCGATAAGCATTTGGTGGTTGTTGGTGGTGGTAATTCTGCTGCCCAAGAAGCGGTATTTTTGACGCGGTTCGCAACCAAGATCGATGTACTTGTACGATCAGATAAAATGCGTGCCAGTGAAATATTGCAACAAGACCTTGAAAAGCACAAAGACAAGATAACGATTCACTACAACACGACGACTGACGAGATTGTCGGTAGTGATAGCGGAGTCACTGAAGTTGTTGGTACAGATAAAACAACGAATGAAAAAGTAACTTTCAAGACAGACGGGGTGTTTGTGTTTATTGGTCTGAAGCCAAATACAGAATTCTTGCACACCAGTGACATTGAGCTTGATGAAATTGGTATGGTCAAGACATTTACGGGATTAGAGACCTCAATGAAAGGTGTTTTCTGCGCTGGTGACGTACGTAGTGGTGCAACCATGCAAATCGCCAGTGCGACTGGCGAGGGTGCTACAGCAGCGCTTATGATGCGGAAGTACCTTGAAGAGCACGAGCGTGCACACGCTGAGGTGGCAGCACCCAAGTAATATACCCCTATCGGGTCCATTTGGTCAGTAGCCGTGGTAGTAGTCACCAACAATGTGGTGACTGGGTATGCCTGATTTCTGAAGCCACTGGCAGCTTTCCTCTGTGAACTGCTCTGGTCCAGCAACGAAAAACCAGCCGCTGGTTCGCTGGATCGGGCTCATCTGTTTTAGTATGGCATCGATGGACAATCTGCCCTTTGCTCCACTCCAGCCTTTGCTTGGCTGAGAGACCCATATAGTCGTGGCGTCAGACCAGCCTGATAGCATATCTTGGTAGCATATATCCTCTTCATGCCTGACCCCGTAATGGATGCGAATATCTCGATGTTCGCCCTGATCTCCTAGATAGGTTAGTATGCTTCTTACCGGGGCTATGCCAATGCCAGCTGCGATATAGATGAGCGGGGTTTGTTTTGATTTTGGCAAAACGAAATCCCCCATTGGTTGCCCAACCTGCAGGCTATCACCAACTTTCAGCGACTGGAGTCGTCGTTTGAAGCTACTACTTTTCTGACTTAGTTTTGTTGTAAAGCAGAGCAATGGCTCGGTTGGTGATGATGATAACGTAAACCAACGTTTATCGCCACGCTCATCTATAGAGGAATGCGGCAAGTAGATGGTTATGAATTGACCAGCTAGATAGTTAATTGGCTCAGTCGGTTTAAGCCAGAAAGAGGTAGTATTATTGTTGAGCTGTTCTGTCCGCACCAGGGTGGCAGCTTGCATCATGAAGCTTCTTTTCGTTTTAATAATTTATCAGGAAAATCAGTACAAATTCCAACATTAGGATAAAGTGTTGCGAGTAATCCAGCTATGAAGGCATTGTTGACAGTGTAGACATATAGCTTAAGGTTCGCTCGTTTGCACAAATAATAGGTCAATGGATTTAGCAACCAGAAATTTAGGGCGATACCGTCAAGTCGTAGAATTTTCGCCAAGTGGATGATGTCAAAAGGACGAGTACGCTCGGCCCCGTAAAGATCATAACGAGGGTCGAGGTCTTTGTATATCGCTAGCTCACGTAACCTGAAAGAAACTATGGTAACAGTCTGACTCTGGAATTTATTGAGTAGACTCATGAGCACTCGTCCGCAACCTTCATCTTTTACTTCGATGAATATATGGATTCCTTCTAGTATCTCCAAGGCTTCTTGCAGCGTTATGACGTACGAGCCGTCTATCAGGACAATTTTTCTGAGTTCATTTAAATGTAAGTCACGAATCTTTTCTTGACGGTTGGCGATTCGTTGCAGATCAGCATCATGGCAGACGACCAGCTGGTCGTCTTTTGTCTTACGGACGTCCAGCTCAACGGCTTGCAACCCCATGTTGAGGGCGCGCGTAAAACTTGAATGAGTGTTCTCTAGCTCCAGGCCAGCAACACCGCGGTGACCAATGATATTCATATACGTAATAGTGTACAATACTTCGCGTAGACATTAGTATAGTAGCTAGTCTTGTGATAATAAAAGGAGGAGCAATGGCTGATTTTAATAAAGTGCTAACACCCGGAGACATAAAGCAAGGCCTGGTCAATACAGTGATAGAGATACCAGAGGGCTCATCGTTAAAGGTTGAATGGGACCGAGAACGTGCAGTGTTCATGCTTGATAGGGTAGAGCCAGCGATATTTGCCAAGCCCTGTAACTACGGTTTTATTCCACAGACATTAGATGAGGACGGTGACGAGCTTGATACTCTCGTTATTACGAAAGAGCCATTACCTACCGGTATTTGGCTCGAGGGCCGCGTGCTGGGCGTTTTGAATTTTGAGGATGATGGTGAGATGGACCACAAGATAGTGGTTGTGCCAGCAGATGACAGGAATGAGGGCGATGCACTGCAAGCAATTGATGACCTATCTGATCAGTGGAAAAAACAGGTAGAGTATCACTTTAATCACTACAAAGACCTAAAGAAACCAGGCACGACCAACGTTTTAGGTTGGGGTAACATTGCTGATGCAAAAGGTATCATTACTTCTTGTATTGAGCGCTATAACTCTACATCTGAATGAATCACTGTTAAACGCACGAAACTTGCATAGAGCCCTATACCCCAAGTAGAATGGGGTTATAGTAATGCTAATGCTAAAAAGTAGACAAGGAGTATACAAATGAAAACACGGGTAGCAATTAATGGATTTGGCCGAATTGGTCGGTTATCGTTTCGTATTGCGTTTGAGCGAACGGATATAGAGATAGTTGCATTTAATGATCTGACTGACACAAAGACGTTGGCTCACTTGCTTAAATACGACACGAACTACGGTGAATATCATCACGAAATAAGTCACACGGATAGCTCAATCATTGTTGATAGCACTGAGATTCCGGTGTTCGCCGAGAAAGATCCTGCGCAGCTGCCGTGGGCTGATAAGAATGTAGATGTCGTCATAGAATCTACTGGCCGGTTTACGACTGAGGAGCTTGCCAGAGCCCATATCACAGCTGGAGCAAAGAAAGTCGTGCTGTCTGCCCCAGCCAAAGGGGGAGATATTCAAACGGTTGTTATCGGTGCCAATGAAGATACGCTTGAACAAAGTGGAGACATTGTCAGTAATGCGAGTTGTACCACAAACAGCGCTGCAGCCATGATGGATATTATGGAACACAATTTTGGTGTAGAAAAAGCGATGCTTACAACGATTCACAGTTATACTGCCAGTCAGAATTTACAAGATGGTCCACATAAAGATTTACGAGAAGCTCGGGCTGCTGCTCAAAATATTGTACCAACAACCACTGGTGCCGCTATTGCTACTGCATTGACTGTGCCGGAGCTGAAGAATAAGTTCGACGGGTTGAGTATACGGGTACCGACCTCTGTTGTATCACTAAGTGATGTAACAATGGTCTTAAAGCGTGATACAACGAAAGAGCAGATAAATGAAGTCTTCCGAAAAGCTGCCAAGGAGCCATACTATCAAGGAATTCTTGCAGTTAGCGAAGAACCGCTCGTTAGCCATGATTATATTGGCAATAGCCACTCTGGTACGGTTGACCTCCTACTGACAAACGTTGTCGGTGGCAACCTTGCTAAAATAGTCGTCTGGTATGACAACGAATGGGGCTACAGCAACCGTCTGGTTGAGCAAGTTGCTGATACAGGTAGACTGCTAGCAAAAGCTAAGGCCTAGACGGTATACCCTCATGAAAGTTTTTCTCGGGTCTGATCATAACGGATATCATTTGAAGAGCGAGCTAGCAGAATATTTGCAGCGTGCAGGCTATGAAGTTGTTGACGTCGGTGACGCAAAACCTGATCCAGAAGACGATTTCCCGGTGTTTGCCCACAAGGTTGTAACAGAGTTACTGACGGAGGGAGACGAGGTCGCGCGGGGTATTTTATTGTGTGGTAGTGGCCAGGGTATGTGTATGGCGGCTAATCGTTTTCAGCGGATTCGTGCAGCACTCGGTTATGACCGTGAATCTGTTCGCTCAGCCCGAAATGATGACAACGCCAATATATTGTGTTTACCAGCGAATTCGCTACCTGAAGAAAACCTCAATGTTTTAGCGGAGACTTTTCTCAATACGCCATTTGCTGATGCGCCCCGTTTTCGTCGCCGACTGGCGCAATTAGATGAGCTTCCGCACGCTTGATAAATCAGGCGTATTATTACTCCAGCACTGCGTGCTAAACTAATAAACAGATATGAGCAAGCAATACAGAGCACATAATAAGACGGCTGGCTTACGCCGTCACCGTCGCTTACTGCCGGCTATTCTATTAGTAGTTATGTTGCTTTTATCAGCGTTTGGGTATCGTCTATATCAACAAAGAAGTGATATCTCGATGGACACAGAGCCAGTCGAGCAAATTGTCGTTCAGGAGGTTTCACCGCAAGTTGAACCCGAGCCGAAGGTGGTTCCGCTGGCGTCCGTTCAGTCTGAGCTAGATGCTTGGCTGGAATCTGCTGTTAGCCCAACTGCGACCTATAGCGTCCTACTGAGCGACCCACTTGCCGAGGACGTGCTAGCGGAACACAATGCTGACGAGACTTTTTTTGCAGCTAGCATCTATAAGTTGTATGTCGCTTATCTTGGCTTGATGGACATTGATGCTAACTTAGAAAATCCGAACGAACAATATAACCAAGGCCGAACTCGTGAACAATGCATTACCGAGATGATCCGCGACTCAGATAGTCCATGTGCTGAGCAGATGTGGGTTGAGCAAGGAAAACAAGAGTCAACGACGCGATTGAATGACTTATTTGGTTTTACTGGGACGTCAATGGAGGCTGTAACGACCACTGCACGGGATGCGAGCACGATTATGTCTCGCTTACAGCGTGAAGTTGATCTGTCCACAGAGAGTACACAGCTATTGCGTCAAGCGCTCCAAGATCAAATATACGACCAAGCTATACCAGCGGGAGCACCAAGAGCTGAGGTATATAACAAGGTCGGTTTCTACGAGACTGGATGGCTTGATACAGCGATTATAAAACTGCCGAGCGGGCGAGAAGTTATATTGACTATTTACGCTGATGGAGCCGGCTCGAGGCAAATTGCCTCATTAACTCAGGCAATCATTACACCGTTACTTGCTGAAGGAGGCTAGTTAATTGGTTTGACCAAGTTCTTTCAGGGTTTGCTGCCAGTTCATGCGCGCCTCTATTGCTTCTTGGGTCGCCCTATCTGCTTTTTGAGTGATTTCTTGGTAGCCGTTTAAGCTGGCTATAACATCAAACCGATAGTGCAAGTCGATTTTTGATAATCCAGCGCTCCTCGCTTGTGCTACACAGTCATCATTTCTATCAAGGCAAGATTCGCTCATTTCGAGCCACTGCTGGACATTGTCGCTGTAATCAACCGAAACCTCTACGTCTATGTTGGCCGCCCGATTGGTTTCTTCGTCTAATTGATCGAATATAAAGTTACCAGTTGAGTACACAATTAATCTATCCTTGTAGACCTCTGTATTTTGTACCCAGTGCGGGTTATTGTTTATGACAAATGCAGCTCCTTTGTCTATTATTGAACGGGTTAATGCGACTTCAGCTGGCTGGGCCTCAGCGACATATTCGGCCCCAGCATGGGTAAATGCAAACACTGGCATAACATCGACATATTCGTCTATAACAGCGAGCTCTCCAGGTGCCGGACCTCGCTGAAAGTAGTGCCAGGCGCAAAAAGCAACTGGGAGCCGTTCGTCTTGCTCCGAACCATCAGCTAGCTCGAGCCGGACGGGAAGAGCTATAACTTCGCATGTATCTGTTTTTTCAGATGGGTTATAGTGTCCGAAAATTTGAGCGCCAGCTTCAACCAGCTGTTCTTGTGTTTCAACAAATGCTTGCTGGCCTTGATCACTCGAATGGTTATTAGCCAGATTAATTATTTCGAAATATGATGTAATCGGATCAATAAACCCAGGTCGGCAGTTGAATACAAGCGTATCGACTTGCTGACGAAACGTGAGGTTTGCATCAGTAATTGGGCATTCAAGGTCAGTCATCCAGGCGTCGTATGAGTCGGGTGAAAGCGTGTGCAGCTGGCTAAAAGGCTGTTGGTAGTCAATTTCTCCTGTCGCGTCACGTGCGTACTGCTCGACTCCTCGCGCAGGAACAATCGTTCCTGTTAGTAAATATTTACCTCGAACTGATGATGGCTGATCTTGTTGCCCACCGTTCGGCTGTTGACGGGTTGTATTATTGAGGCTATCGTTGGCCTCATCATTGCTCGATTGATTCAAGGCTAGATACACAACAACCGAGCCGACAGCTAAAGCGCAAAATATAATAACTAACAGTATTTTTCTGCCAGAACGTGATGGAGATGATTTTTGGCTATAGCGCATTATAAAGACGTTGTATTCTTGTGCCCTAGTGTAGCAGACAATTAACCGTTACAATATGCTTATGCCAACAATTTGTCCAACAGTAACAGCGTACGACTTAGAAACCTACAATCAGCAAGTGCGGCTAGTTGCTTCGATTGCACCGCGTATCCACATTGATCTTATGGACGGTGTATTTGCGCCTACTGTCTCACCCGGGTTGGATGAAGTGTGGTGGCCGAAACATGTAGTCGCAGATGTTCACCTTATGTATCAAAGGCCAATGGATTGCTTAGCTGATTTAGTCAAGCTGCAGCCACATATGGTGATTATTCATAATGAAGCCGAAGTGCATCACATGCACTTTGCGGCAGAGTTACACAAAGAAGACATTAAAGTCGGCTTAGCGGTGCTCCACGATACGCCGATA
>Ga0136558_1000588_pt1 | contig 19761 bp, 14 predicted proteins | sample AntRauTorckE6833_FD_101391 | JGI IMG/M metagenome (GOLD analysis project Ga0136558, IMG submission 101391) | Saline lake microbial communities from Rauer Islands, Antarctica - Metagenome Torckler E6 #833 | ecosystem: Environmental > Aquatic > Non-marine Saline and Alkaline > Saline | place...
ACATTAGATTTTGAGATCAAACTATTCGCCAATAACTTGTTTGGAATAAACCTCAAAAACATCATTGAGAACGATGAAGAGATCCCATCCTGGAAAGAAGAAGTAGATTTCTTTAAGGGGCAGAGAGAGAAATATTTACTTTATTAGGATGCTACTTAGCCGTCCTTTTTTCTACGCATCCATTCATAGCTTACAAGAGCTGCACTAACCGATGCATTCAGAGATTCTACATTATTAACCATGGGAATGTTAATCACACTATCACATCTCTTCAGGTTTTCAGAATGGATTCCTTCGCCTTCACTTCCGATCAAGAAAGCGATTGGGCGATCGAGGTCAGCTTCCCATAATGTTTGCTTCGCTTCTCCATCCAATCCTACAATACTAAATCCTAAAGCTTTAAGATCTTTAAAAGCTTGATTAAGGTCATGAACCCGGATAATGGGAATGCGTCCGGCGGTTCCGGCTGAAGTCTTGAATACGGTTGCATTAACCGGGGCCTGATTCTGCATAGGAATAATAACGGCTTCTACGCCGGCAGCAGCAGCGGAACGCAGGATGGCCCCAAAGTTGTGCGGATCTTCAATGCCGTGTAAAAGAAGAATGGAAGGATTCTTTGACAGAACCAGTGTTTCAGCCCATTCAAAGAAGTCTGTGTATTGAGCAGCACTTAATTGTGCAACAAACCCCTGATCATTTACTCTTCCTACTAAGTTATAAATTTTTGCCCCGGGAACCTTTACTAAAGGAACTCCATTTTTTTGGGCAAGTTCATTGATATTCTGGTAAGTACTAGGCTTTATATTATTTTTTACAAAAACCTTATCTACTTCATTTGGCCGGTTCTGTAAGGTTTCTTCTACAGGATTGCGTCCGTAGATCAAAAAGTTATCTGGTTTTGACATAATTTATTTTAAAGTCGATTTACTTTAGTTATAATATTAGAACTAAAGAAGGTTGGTACTCAGGTTAGCTAAAAATAAAGGACATGTTTGAAGAAGAGAAATATAAAAACTCTGTTGTTAGTAACGATCTAAAAAAGTTAAAAAAAGCAGACCACAATAATTTTGGAATTTCTGTATTTATGGATCATATGCATTCCATAAATGGATTGCACTTTATAGCTGCTTCCATGCAGATATTCTTGGGTACTTCTGTGGTAGCGCTTTCACTACTTAATAGTATAAATCCATTATGGCTTGCAACTATTATGACGGTATTCGGCAGTATAACTACAATGGTCGGTTTGTACTTTATGTATAGAACTTTGACTCATTCCGGAGCATTCGATTCATTACTGCATAAGGCCATCAAGAGAGTAGTCACTTCACAAAATTAATTTTGAGATAACGGTTAAGTTAAGCCGGCTGATTATTTTTTCGTGAAGAATAATTTTAGAATGATCAATTACGACAGAAAATTGAGAATTTATTTACTACTGTTTGCAGTATTATGGGGAAGCTATAATCCTGTAATGGCACAGAAAAATTCAATGGAACTACCTATATCTCTCTATTCAGATGATGGTGATGGTTTTGTGATCATAGCTCACCGTGGCGCAAGTGCTTATCACCCCGAAAATACAATGTCTGCGTTCCATGCTGCTTATGAAATGGGAGCAGAAATGATAGAACTGGATGTGACGCTCAGTAAAGATGGAGTCCCTGTTGTTATCCATGATGAAACCCTTGACCGTACAACAAGCGGAAAAGGACTCGTCTCAGACTTCACACTTGAAGAACTTAGAGGATTAGATGCCGGGTCTTGGTTCAGTGAAGAACATGCCGGTGAACCATTGCCCACGCTCGAAGATGTTTTGGAATTTGCCAGGGATAAAATTTCATTAAACATCGAGATCAAACCGGAAGCAGTCTCAAATGAAGTTCGGGGTGGCATAGAGGAAAAAGCATGGGAGTTGGTTAAAAAGTATGAGATGGAAGAGTATGTACTGTTCTCTAGCTTCAACTATCGGGCTATTGATCATTTAAAAGAAATAAATGTGGACATCAAGGCTGCATTGTTGTATGAAAAGCAACAATCAGCTAAAAGTTCACCTTCACAATTAATAGATGAATACAGTGCTGATGCTTTTAACTGTAGCTATAAGCAATTCTCAAGAAGTTGGGCTAAAGAGGCCGCAGAGAAGGGTTTTCCGGTATTTGTATATACCGTAAATAGTGAAAGACGCATGAAAAAAATGATTAGAAGGGGAGCAAACGGGATTTTTTCAGATAAACCGGATCTATTGAAAGAAATTGTGGAAAACTTGTGGAAAAGTAACGGGAGTTAATTGGCTTTTTAGATTGAATGGGGTGGGTGAACCTCCTATATTTTACATCCATCAACTACACTCACATCCCGCATGTCCACTAAATATATTTTTGTAACCGGAGGGGTTACGTCATCACTCGGAAAAGGTATAATCTGTGCTTCTTTAGGGCGATTGCTCGTTGCACAAGGCCTTAAAGTTACTATTCAAAAACTGGATCCCTACATCAATGTCGATCCGGGTACGATGAATCCATACGAACATGGAGAAGTGTATGTAACAGATGACGGAGCGGAGACAGATCTTGATCTTGGACATTACGAACGCTTTTTGGATATCAAGACCTCGCAGAACAATAATGTGACTACTGGTCGTGTCTATTATGATGTGATTATGAAAGAACGGCAGGGTGCTTACCTCGGAAAAACCGTTCAGGTTATCCCTCACATTACCGATGAAATTCAATCGCATGTTCTAAAACTGGGTAAATCCGGAAATTACGATGTGGTTTTGGTGGAAATTGGGGGAACCGTAGGTGATATCGAAAGCCTGCCATACATAGAAGCAGTTCGTCAGCTTCGGTATAACGTTGGACGAGCTAATACACTTTCTGTCCATTTAACACTGGTTCCCTATTTAGCGGCAGCCGGTGAATTGAAAACGAAGCCCACACAGCATTCGGTTAAAACATTATCAGAGAGTGGGCTACAGCCTGATATTTTAGTGTGTAGAACCGAACATCACCTGGATGAGTCAATTCGTCGTAAAGTAGCTCAGTTCTGTAATGTTGAGATTGAGGATGTGATCGAGTCGGCGGATGCTGAAAGTATTTACGAAGTACCGCTTTTAATGCAGAAAGAAGGACTTGATGCACGGGTAATCGAAAAACTTAAGCTCAAAACAACTAAGCCAAAACTAGATAACTGGATCGGTTTTGTGGAAGCCGTGTGTAATCCTTCAGGAGAGATAAATATTGCATTGGTTGGTAAATATGTTGAACATCATGACTCTTATAAATCTATAGTTGAGGCTTTTGTACACGCAGGTGCCGTGAACGACTGTAAGGTAAATATCAAATGGATACAGTCTGATAATCTCACCGATAAAAATGTTGCAGAGACACTTAAGGATGTTTCAGGAATTTTAGTAGCTCCAGGATTTGGAGGTCGTGGTATCGAGGGTAAATTAGCGGCTGTCAAATATGCGCGTGAAAGTGAACTTCCTTTTTTCGGGATCTGCCTTGGAATGCAGTGTGCGGTTATTGAGTATGCCCGCAATGTCTGTGGATGGGAAGATGCAAATAGTACAGAGTTCAATCTTGATTCTGAATACCCGATCATTGACCTAATGCAAGATCAGAAAGATATTGAAAATATGGGTGGTACTATGCGCCTTGGTAAATATGATTGTAAGCTTCAGAAAGGCACAAAATCATATGCGGCTTACGGGGAAGAAAATATTGATGAGCGTCATCGCCATCGCTATGAAGTAAATAATAATTTACGCTACAAGCTTACTGAGAATGGAATGGTTCTGGCCGGAATGAATCCTGAAAGAGATCTGGTCGAGATCATTGAAATCCCTGACCACACTTGGTTCGTTGGGGTTCAGTTTCATCCTGAACTTAAGAGTACGGTCAACAATCCTCATCACCTATTTGTTGATTTTGTGAAAGCTAGTCTAAAACATTCAAAGGCTTCCAAATCATACAAAAGCTTAAAAACTAAAGCTGCCCAAGCTGACAAATGATGCCTGATGAGCGCTACTCTAATAAGATAAGAGTACGCTCCTGTGGTCTTTTATTTGATCAGGACAAACTATTATTGGTTGAACTTAGGTCTCCAATCACAAACAGTTGGATATGGTTACCGCCCGGGGGAGGAGTTAAGCCGGGTGAAACACTGGAAGAAGCCTTGATCCGGGAATTCTGGGAAGAAACAGGCTTTAAAGTATCGGTACAAAAACTACTTCATTTCAATGAAGTGATCGAGCCACCGATACATGCTATTGAGTTCTATTTCTTGGTCAAAAGGGTTGAAGGTAAAATGGAATTAGGCAAAGACCCCGAATTTGGGAACGACCAACAGATCTTAAGAGATATTGGGTTTTATTCCAGAGAAGAAATAGGAAAAATGGACGTTCGGCCAAACTATATCAAGGATCATCTTTGGGAGGCATTGAAGAGTTGAATTACCTGTCAGATACAGTAAGTTTGAAATATAATTCGGTGCCCTTGCCAATCGCTTATCTCACATAGAATCCAATTATCCGGGATTAAATTACTTAAAAGCCAACGCCATGTATTCAATGCGTGGTACTACAAATAGAAAATACTAAGATTAATAAAGTTTGAAACAGATAGGCTTTATACCTTATCAAAACGAAATCGTTTCCTTATATTCATGAAACTTTTAATTAATCAGTGAAAATGAAAAAACTATTTATTGCACTTTTTATATTTGCAGTATCCATCTCTGCGTGCTCAGATCAAACCGATAGAAAGACGTTTATAAATTTGAATGGTTATACCTTTTCGGGAGATTCTCTTCTTTCTTTTGAAACCATGATCATTGAGAATGGGAAGATCGTAGAGGTTGGTAAAAAAGAACTTGTTGACTCACAGCCTACGGGTGAAGTAATAGATCTTGAAGGTAAAACCGTACTCCCGGGCATGACGGATGCACACGGTCATGTTATGGGACTTGGATATCAAGAGTTGAATGTGAATTTGGCCGGCATTGAAACTCTGGAAGCTACGCTTGATACGATCAAAGCGTATGCCGATGCAAACCCTGAGTTGGAATGGATACAAGGAAGGGGATGGAATCAAACCCTGTGGGAAGAGAATGAATTCCCTACAGCAGCCGATCTGGATGAAGTAGTAGATGATCGTCCTGTATGGCTGACTCGCGTTGATGGTCACGCCGCCTGGGCCAATACAAAGGCTATGGAACTGGCTGGTATCAGCAGGGAAACATCCGATCCGCAGGGTGGAAAAGTAATTCGTGACCGGGCCGGAAATGCCACTGGTGTTTTTGTAGATGCCGCTGAGTATTATATACAGGAAATTGTTCCTGAACCAACACCTGTAGAAATGGAATTGGCTTTGGAGAAAGCCCTTGAACAAATGGCAAGAATGGGACTTACTTCCGTTCACGATGCAGGCATGGGCGTTGATACCTGGAATTTGTATAAGAAGTTTGCTGATGAAGGCAAGATGAAAACCCGAATTTATGCAATGATCGGCGGAACGGGAACGGCTTTTGATGAACTCTCAGAAAATGGACCGATCAATTCTTATGCAGATGACCTTCTGTCACTTAGAAGTGTGAAGATATCTTCTGACGGTGCTTTAGGAAGCCGTGGTGCTGCTATGAAAGAGCCATACTCTGATGACCCCGGAAATCGTGGATTATTATTTTACGACCAGGAAGAATTGAACGAAATGGTGATGAAATCGGTGGGAGCCGGCTATCAAACTAATATTCATGCCATTGGAGACCGTGCTAATGCTGTGGTGCTAAATGCCTTTGAAATGGCAAAAGAAGAATATGGTGATCAGGGATTACGTCATCGTATTGAGCATGCCCAGATCGTATCGCTGGAAGATATTCCAAGGTTTAAAGAGTTTGACTTAATTGCTTCGATGCAGGCAACCCATGCCACAAGTGATAAGAATATGGCTGAAGATCGTGTTGGTCCCGACAGGATCAAGGGTGGCTATGCCTGGCAAAAATTTTTAGATCAGGGAACGGTGATCGCAAATGGATCTGATTTTCCTGTTGAGCATTCTAACCCATTTTATGGCTTATATTCTTCAGTAACCCGACAAGATCATGAAGGAAATCCTCCGGCTGGATGGTACCCGGAAGAAGCTCTAAGCCGGGAAGAAACATTCAGATCTTTTACCATTGATGCAGCCTATGCTGCTCATCAGGAAGATATTCTTGGAACTTTAGAGGCAGGTAAATGGGCCGACTTTATTGTCGTCGACAGAGATTTCTTTGAAGTACCGGCCATTGAAATCTGGCAAACAGATGTACTTCAAACCTGGGTAGCAGGGGAGAAAGTGTATGAGGAATAACTCCTTGTTTTAAGATCTATTCGAAATTAAAGCCCCGTTCCAAAATGAACGGGGCTTTTTATTTTTCTTTGGATATCTGAATACATATATTACATGTGTAATATATGTAAAAAGGAAGGCATGGGTAATTCACAAAATCCGCTAAGAGGAAGGGGGGCCTCAGATAATCCCGTTAATCGTTTTGAGGGAGATTATATCGACTATGATCTGGATGAAAAAACAGGTGAAAAGCCGGCTCCTAAAACACAGCTTATCAAGGATGCTACCAAGTCAATTATTACGTATAACAAAAGTGAAGACATTGGTTTTAACGCCAGTATCAATCCCTACCGGGGATGTGAACACGGATGCATTTATTGTTACGCCCGTCCTTATCATGAGTACTTAGGATATTCCTCGGGGCTTGATTTTGAATCTAAGATAGTGGTGAAATATAATGCTGCTGAATTGCTCAGGAAAGAATTGAGTTCATCTAGATGGAGTCCTCAGGTGATAGCAATGAGTGGAGTTACTGATATCTATCAGCCTATAGAAAAGGAACTTAAACTTACGCGGGGCTGCCTTGAGGTATTAGCAGAGTTTAGGAATCCGGTTGGTCTCATTACAAAAAATCATCTTATAACACGTGATCTTGATCTCCTTTGTGAGCTAAATGAATACCACTGTGTAAGCGTAACCATCTCCGTTACAACGCTGGATAATGACCTAACGGGAGTAATGGAACCCCGTACATCCCGTCCAAACCGAAGATTAGATACTATTCGAAAATTAGCAGATGCTGGAATTCCGGTTGGGGTAAATGTAGCACCGATCATTCCGGGACTTACGGATCATGAGTGCGTAAAGATATTAGAGAAAGCTTCAGCCGCAGGAGCTACTCATGCCGGTTATACGATCGTACGTTTGCCATATAAGGTAAAAGACTTTTTTGTGGAATGGCTGGAACAACATTATCCGGAACGTAAGAAAAAGGTACTTAGAAAGATCCTGGATATCAGAGATGGGAAATTAAATAACTCTGAATGGGGAACAAGGATGAAAGGAGAGGGAAATTTTGCTAAACAGATATCCGACCTTTTTAAAGTCCATACAAAAAGATTGGGATTAAATGAGCAGAGAAGGGGTCTGACAACAGAAAATTTTGTCCGATCTACAGGGTCGCAGTTAAATTTATTTTAAGACCAATATATTATTATATATAAAAGTGGAACTATTTGATCTCACATTCGTCTTATAATAGTAGCTTTGCCCGGTATCTGAAAAGAGAATAAACAGAAGTAGCTTTCTATACATATGTCTCAATAAACTGATACCGGGTTTTTTTATGCCTATCTGATTCTGAATTCATTCAATCTTCAAAATAGATCTGTATTTCTAATTTGACATTTGAACACCCGAAAACTACAATACAGATGCTAATCTAATAACTCTGAATAGAGGAGGATACGTTATGAATGAAGAAACATTTCTTGAAGCCGCAGAGAATGGTGAGCTTGAAACAATCATTGGGCTACTTAATGATGGCGTGAATGTAGATACGAAAGACAGTCATGACCGAACTGCATTACTGAAAGCTGCGAAGCATGGTCATAAGGAGATCGTAGAGCTTTTGGTAGAACACGGTGCTGATGTAGATCATAGAGATAACAGGGGAACCTCAGCATTATACTGGGCATCTACTAACGGGTACTATGATATTGTTCAGTTTTTGATTGAGCAGAGCAGTGACGTAGATGTACATGACAACAGAGGGTGGTCTGCAAAAGATCAGGCGATAACCCATCATCATGATAATGTGGTTGAATTATTGAATTCAGCAGGAGCTCACTAGCTCTTAAGCATAATTAATTTCATAAAAAAAAGCAGTGATAGATGTCTATCACTGCTTTTTCAGTTTTAAGAGGAGGGAATAAATTAGTTATCTATAGGAATCGATCGTTGTTCGATTTCCTGTATAAGATCAGGAAGTTCCCCATTAAATATTGGATCAAGCCGCTCGAACTGTTCGTCTATTCGGTTCTCAAGATCTACGTAAACTTCATATTGTTGCTGAGTAGGGCGGCCGTCTCCGGTAGCCACAGTGCTAGCTAAAGAAGCTAACTTATTATTCAGCTTAATAGGGAAGTTCAACACATCCTGATATGATTCAGCTTTCGTTTGCATGAGCTCATTTTCCACTTCTTCAAGTACTCTAAGCATTGCATCGGCACGTTCCTGAACTTCAGTATTACCTGAATAATCAGATTTCACATCATTGATCTGTGAACGAACGTCACGAATTCGATTGATGGCCTTGTGCGTAGTATCCAGCTTAGCGATAATAGTTTGATGCAGGTCAAACTGAGCCTGGAAGTCTTCCTGAGTAGTTTCAATGCGTGGATCTTTGGTTAACTCAAAATTTTGAGTCCCAACTACTTCATCTTCTACAAGAAGTTGAACCTGGTAGGTTCCCGGTATAGCTCTGGGGCCGTTAGTATTTCCTGACCAGAGGATCTGACGACCGTCAAGGTTCGCAGCTCCCGGATAACGCATATTCCACTCAAAAGTATTGTTTCCCTCTTTAGATGTAAGTGCATCAGAAGGTACATTGTTTTCTTCTTCAAAGAATTCATCCGATTCTTCGACCGGATCTCCTTCCAATGTTTCCTTGTTAGAGAAAGTTCTGATCTCAGTACCGTCAGACTCCAGAAATCGAAGTTTAACTTCCGTGTCAGGCACGTTGTTAAGGTTATAGTAAACCACTATACCATCTATCGGATTTTCTCCAAAAGTTTCTCCGGGTGAAGGTTCACTATGACTTCCAAACAGGTACGTAGTTTCAGGTTTGAACAGATAGTAATCTGAGTTTTTTACCTCACCACTTAGCTGATGGAGCACTGAAAGATCATCGAGGATCCAAAAAGATCTACCCTGTGTTGCAATTATCAGATCTTTATCTCTGGCATGAACGGTAAGGTCAGTAATTGGGACAGCAGGTAAATTCAACTGAAGAGGCTGCCATTTATCTCCATCATTAAAAGAAACGTAAACACCGGTTTCGGTTCCTGCGTACAGGAGGCCTTCTCTGTTAGGATCTTCTCTGATCACACGTGTGAAATCTCCTTCCGGAATACCATTGGTGATCTTGGTCCAACTTTGTCCATAGTTGTCAGTTTTATACAACATTGGAGAGAAGTCATCAAATTTATATCTGGTGGCTGCGAGGTATGCAGTTCCAGCATTGTGTGGTGAAGGGTCGATGATACTTGCCATGGCTTCGGGCATTCCATCGGGGGTTACTTCATTCCATGTTTCGCCATTATCACGGCTTACATGAATAAGTCCGTCATCAGCACCGGTCCATAAAACACCGGGCTCAACCAAAGATTCTGCGAATGTGAAAACTGTGTTATAGTATTCAACACTGGTGTCATCTTTAGTAAGTGGACCACCGGATTCGCCCTGTTTTGATTTATCATTTCTGGTCAGGTCATCACTGATATTTTCCCAACTCATTCCTTCATCACTAGATCTGTGTACATACTGTGATGTGGCATAGAGAATATCTGAATCGTGAGGAGAGATGTAGATCGGGAAAGTCCACTGAAACCTGTACTTCAGGTCTTCAGCACCGGCACCCATGGGGTTGTCCGGCCATACATCAATACGATCGCTTTGGTCGGTAAAGTCGTTAAACTTGTTGAAATAACCACCATAGCTGCCACCATAAGTTACATTGGGATCGTCAGGGTCAGGGGCAATATATCCACTTTCACCACCGGCTACCGGAGCCCAGTCTCTTTCAGTGATCCCACTACCGGATGTTCTGCTTAAAATACCTACGGTACTGTTATCCTGTTGTGCACCATATATTCTGTATGGAAACTGATTATCAGTAATAACCTGATAGAACTGTGCTGTAGCATATTTGTAATAGGATGACCAACTTTCGCCTCCATTATATGATACCTGCCCGCCGCCATCATCAGCAACAACCATACGGTTTCCATCATTGGGAGATATCCAAAGATCGTGATGATCCCCGTGAGGAGTTCCGATTCGCTCAAAAGTGCTTCCACCATCCGTAGATTTGTGGAACCCAACATTTAGTACATATACTTCATCTTCGTGGTTTGAACCGGCAACAACGTGAGTATAATACCATGCACGCTGACGCAGGTTGCGATCGGCTGTAGTACGTGTCCATGTATCTCCGCCGTCATCAGATTTAAACAATCCGCCATTGTCATTTTCGATTATAGTCCAAATTCGATCTGAATTTACCGGAGAGATCGCAACTCCGATCTTACCTGACATTCCTTTAGGTAATCCGGGACGTTGGGATATGTTTTCCCAGTTTTCTCCGCCATCGGTACTCTTATAAAGGCCACTTCCTTCACCGCCACTAGACATTTCCCATGGATTTCTATAAGCTTCCCAAAGGGAGGCATACAAAATACGAGGGTTGTTTGGATCTATCTCAATATCAACGGCGCCAGTTTTTTCATTATGATAAAGTACGCGTTCCCAGTTCTCACCACCGTCAGTGGTTTTGAAAACTCCTCGCTCAGAATTTCCTTCATTACCAAAAGCATGGCCTAATACAGCAACCCATGCTACATCTTCATCATTAGGATGAACTACAATTTCACCGATAAAATGAGAATCACCGAGTCCAATATGGTCCCATGTTTTTCCACCATCTTCAGAACGGTACATTCCATCTCCGGCAGATATATTACCTCTAATACAAGTTTCACCCATACCGGCGTAAATAACGTTTGCATTAGAAGGAGCAACTGAAACAGCTCCAACCGAACCGGTTTTAAAGTATCCGTCTGATACATTATACCAGTTAATTCCACCATCGGTGGTTTTATAAACACCACCACCGGTAAATCCGGTATAGTACGTGTGTGGTTGATCGGCATGACCTGCAACGGCAACAGAACGTCCGCCTCGGAATGGTCCGATATTTCGATATTGTAATTCCTGAAAGTGTGTTTCTTCGTAATCAGGATTTGCTATTTCTTCGCCATGTCCGAATATCTGTGCTTGTGCAATGGTAGTAGTAGCCCCAAAGACAAACAAAGATGCTGCAAACAGTAGAAACAAAGAATAGAATGTTGATTTCTTGTAACTGTGAAGCATAAAACTATGATTTTATTAAGTATTTAGTTTAGAAGAGCTAACTGAATGTATTAAAAATAAAATGGATTCCGCGTAAAAAAATGTGAACGGAAATTCAGAACTCTTGTGTAAAAAATAAGCACTCCGGAAATTAGTCCCGGAGTGCTAAAAGATCAGTTCAATAAATGAGGCCTATTCATAGGCATCATTTTGATCCAAGTTTTCACTATTTGCATCCATTTCTCTGGACGGAATAGGGAACACTTGTCGGCCTGCCTCAGTAAGAGAAACGGGGTCTCCATTCAACCTATCAATGTTCGTTAGGATATTTAAGGCATTACCAGTTCTTACTAGGTTATACCAGCGATGTCCTTCCTGAATGAATTCAATTCCGCGCTCGTGCTCGATAGCGTCAAGAATTTGATCAGCGGTTGCTACACCTGCTCCGGTTGTATCCACAAGTCCTGCACGGTTTCTGACTTCATTGAGGTCAGCAAGTGCACCTGCAAAATCTGTGGGGGTTTTACGGGTACGAGCTTCAGCTCTGTTCAGGTACATTTCTGCAAGCCTGAGAACCTGAATGTTATCATCACCACCGGCTTTTGCATATTTGGTAGAATAGTAAGCTCCTACATTTGCGTCAAAACCGATAAGGTCTCCGCGCTCATCATTTGGACGAGAGTTTACCATATCAACATAATCTTCATGCAGTGCTATATCACCACGACCGCCACCACTTGAAGGGAAATACCAGAAACGGATGTCATTACCGTCGGTGGTATTATAGGTAAGTTCAAAAATAGCTTCGATTGTGTTTTCGTTAGCGAAGATATCCGCAAAGTTTTCAACCAAATCGAACGCATAGTCGTCTATAACTTCTGTGGCATAACCTTCAGCGCCCTCAAAATCTTCGGTATAAAGATCCAATCTTGAGAGTAATGCTTTAGCTGATGCATCAGAAGCTCGGTTTGGAGAAGAAAAGCCCGCTGTTGCCAACAGAGTTTCAGCCTGTTCAAGGTCATTACGCACTTGTTGGTACGAATCTGCAATGGAAGCTTGAGAAGGGAAACTGTTCTCATCAATTTGACGAGAGGGCGCAGTTACGATTGGTATACCTTGCTCACCATAACCGCCATCAGTTCCACCAAAGGTACGCGTAAGATCAAAAAAGGCGAGAGCCCGTATAAAGTAGGCTTCCCCAAGTATTTGATCTTTAGTGGCCTGAGGTATTTCCTCGATGTTTGGGACATCGGCGATGATATTATTCGCGTGGTTTACAGTGGAATACATTTGTTCCCACAAATTACGGACCTCTAAATTACCGGCTGAGGTTACATAAGTATCCATTTCCCGGTAAAAATCCCAGGTTCCAATACTTTGGGAAATATCCGAAGACACATCACCTGAAATCTGCAGGTTACTCCCATAATAATTGGTTGATTGTACTTGACTATAGAGTCCATTAAGTGCTGCTTGAGCACTTTTTAAGTCCCTGATAGCAATTTCGTCAGATATTGCTGTTTGCGGTTGTTGATCTAACACATCACAACCTACCGCTGCCACCAATATAATAAGTAGATAATTTTTAAAGTTTTTCATGATCAATAATATTTTCAATTAAAATGAGATGTTTATACCGCCAATGATAGACCGTGCCTGTGGCATGGTATAAAACTCAATACCGCGGGTTAACGCTGTAGCAGCAGTCGCTGTAACTTCAGGATCTAACCCACTGTAGTTAGTGAAAGTCAGTAGATTTTGTCCGGTTACATATATGCGGGCACTTGAGATTCCTACTCCAATTTTGTTAAGAATCTCAACAGGAACAGAATAACCTAAAGTGGCATTCTTGAGCCTCATGTAAGATCCATCTTCAACAAAACGTGAAGGCCGTAAGTTACCGGCATAGTTTGAACTGGTCATTTGGGGAACCATAGTTTGATCTCCCGGTTGCTGCCATCGGTCCAATTGTGAACTTAGATACCCGGTATTACGTGTTCCACCATGCTCTTGGAAAAATCTATTCCAGTTAAGCTGATCGTTTCCGTAACTGTACTGGAAAAAGATGGAGAAATCGAATGCTTTGTAGTTCACCTTATTGGTGATTCCTCCAAAGAAATCGGGATTAGCATTTCCAACGATCTTTCGGTCCACGTTTGGGTTGAATGTTCCGTTTCCGTCAACATCAGTGAAGATTGGTTCACCGGTATCAGGATCTACTCCTGTCTGCTCGTGGAAGTAGAAGGAATACATTGGAATTCCTTCTTCGTAGCGGTAGATATCCCGGTTATAAACATTGAATGGGGCAGCAAGCTTAACAATCTTGTTGCGGTTACCTGCAATATTGAACATCAGGTTCCAGTTCATATCCGTGTTTTGAATGATATCTGCGGCAATCCCAAATTCCATCCCTTTATTTTCTACCTCACCAAAGTTCTGCACAAGCTCGCTGAAGCCTGTAGACATTGGTACGGGTACAGCAAGCAACAGATCTTCTGTTTTCTTGTCGTAGTAGTCATACACAATGTTTAGACGGTCATCGAATAAACCGATATCAATACCGATATCAAGTTGCTTAGTTGTTTCCCATTTAAGGTCAGGGTTGGCAAGCTGATTAGGGCTTGTTCCGGGACTGTCTCCATAACTTTCCCCTCCCCAAAGTCCGCGAGCCTGAAAGTTACCAATACCACTTTGATTACCGGTAATACCGTAACTTGCACGCAGCTTCAATTCAGAAACCTGATCTACAGTGAAGAAATCTTCTTCAGAAACAACCCATCCAAAGGCTGCAGAAGGAAAAGTACCCCACTGATTATTTTCACCGAATCGTGAAGAACCATCTCTACGAACAGTGAAAGTTGCAAGGTACTTGCTATCATATTCATATTTCAATCTTCCAAAGAAAGATGCGATTCCTGAGCTTGTACCAGAAGAAGAAGCTGATTGTACAGCGGCATCCTGAACTCTTCTAAAGTCATTACTCGGAAACTGTTCACCTTCAGCAGTAGTACGTTCAAAATTGGTTTCTTCTACACTGGCACCTGCCAAAGCACTGAAACTGTGGTTAGCTCCAACATCGAACAGGTAACTTAAGGTATTTTCACCGGTCCATGTCCTTACAACAGCTACGGTTGAAAGTGCGCTACCATTTACAGCAGATCCGTTATTTAACAGTGTGTTGTCATATCGGTCTTCTTTGATCTGGTTATAATCTAAACTCCAGCTGGTTCTGAACGTCAAACCGGGCATAAATTCATAATCAGCAAATACGTTACCGATCAGACGATTTACATCCATATTGAAATCTACTTCATTGGCTGCTGCAACGGGGTTTTCAAAAATACTGAACTTAGTATAGTTGCCGTCGCTGTCGTAAACGGGGAGGTTGGTGGGTAGGAAATAAACACCACCAAGAACACCTGTAATATTATCATTGTTACGAGCTCTGTTACGATTCGAAAATGAATAGGTGGTGCTGGTTCCAAAAGTGAGTTTCTCTGAAGCGAGAATATCGAGGTTTAACCGAGCACTATTTCTATTATATGTAGCCGGTTTTACAACTCCATCCTGGCCAAAGGTTGAACCTGAAACCGAATACTTAACTGATTCATTACCACCACTAACGGAAATATCATAGTTTTGAACAATTCCTGTTCTGAAAACCTGGTCTGCCCAGTTAGTATTGGTTGCATTAGCAGGGTTAGCATAAGGTTCAGTTTCTCCATTATTGCTTGCCGACTCATTCATAAGCATTTCAAATTCAGAGCCGCTTACGAGGTCAGGCATATTAACGGGCTCTTCAGCACCCCTGTACATGTTAATAGTTACACGAGGTTCTGTGAATCCGCCACGCTTTGTTGTAATCAAAACAACACCGTTTGCAGCACGAGCTCCATAAATGGAAGTTGCAGAAGCATCTTTCAATATTTCAATGGATTCAATATCTGAAGGAGCAATATCTGCAAGGGCACTGGTAGTTTCGCCACCAAGTCCCAGTCCATAGCTCCCGGTTTGAATGGGAACTCCATCAACTACATATAAAGGATCACTTCCTCCTGAGATTGATGAGGTACCTCGGATCTTTACAAAAATTCCACCACCGGGAGTACCTGAATTGGCACTTACCTGTGCGACCCTGCATAAGCTGGTCGGTACTGGCAGAAGGGGTGTTGGCAATATCTTCAGACGAAATTGAAGAAACAGCACTTGTCAGTGTTTTACGATCTTGTTCACCGTATCCCACTACAACCACATCTTCTAACAACTGTACATCTTCAGCAAGTTGGATATTGATGGTTTCTCGGTTTCCAACTACAACTTCTTGAGTTTGAAAGCTGATCGAGCTGAAAACAAGAACAGCTTCAGTACTTTCAACTGCTATCTCATAGTTTCCGTCAGCATCGGTACTTGTACCATTATTAGTTCCCTTTTCCAAAACGGTTACACCGGGTAAGGGCTCTCCGTCAGAAACTGAAGTTACTGTTCCGTTAATTGACACTTGAGCATATGAAGCGACGGTAATGCCGAACATAAATAAAAAAAGGCATGACAATTGCCATACCTTGCTCAATGCTTTCAATAATTTATTTTTCGAGGTAGATACAGCATAGCCTGTATCCGGTTTGTATCTGTTGATCATATTTGCATTGATTAATTATTGTTGAATAGTTTTAAAAACATAGGAGAGGCTGTACAAAAATGTACTTTTAAACGTTGTAGAGTAATAGTAGATATATCCTTCCTATAACTTTGCCCATAGGCTAATTAATCAAGGCGGGAACTACAAGCTTAATTCTGAAATCTAATTTTAACTTACACAAACGCTAAGATGCTATTATAATGTTACTTATAGGGTATTATAAGGAGGTGTTTTAATTGTAAAAAAATATTAAGCATATGTGCTTTGAAAAAATAAATTAAATCGTGTGCTTAAAGGATGCTGTTATTTACAATAAATAATAAAAATAGCTGGACGCTTGTGAAGATCCGGAAGTTTGTTTGATTTCCAGTCTGAGATATATTGAGAAGTGATCTCTTCAGAGGGAAGTGTTATATCTGTAGCGGTGCAAAGGCGGGTATCAGATGAACAGGTAGAAAGTATATCTCTTAGTAATTCATTATTTCGGTAAGGTGCTTCCATGAAGATCTGAGTACGGTCGTGCCGGCGGGACTCTCCTTCAAGCTGAGAGATCATGGATATGCGCTTGTTTTGATCCATAGGTAAGTAGCCATGAAATGCAAAGCTTTGTCCATTGAATCCTGATGCCATCAACGCTAAAAGAATAGAAGAAGGCCCAACCAAAGGAACGACTTGGATCCCACTTTGATGTGCCATTTTAACCAGTTTTGCACCGGGATCTGCCACGGCCGGAGCTCCGGCTTCTGAAAGAACACCGGCATTTTTTCCTTTTTTCAGGGGTTTAAGGAAAGAGTGAATTTCCTGATCAGGGGTATTTTTGTTTAAGTGATAGAAATCTATTTCGTATTCAGGAATGGTGTCACCAACCCACTGAAGAAATGAAGTAGCGCTGCGAATATTTTCCACCATTAATACATCCAGCTTACGAAGAATGTCTAAAGTGTATTCGGGAATAGTGTTATTTTCTGGTGTATTACCAAGAGTAGTTGGAATAAGATATAAAGTACCCGCCATTAATCGACCATTTCAATTTCAAATTTCTCGTCATTTTCATCAGCCACCTTACGACGGATGTATCTATTTACAAAAAAGCCGGCTATTAAAGTAACTATCAACCCAATGAAAGCCACACCCATATTGAACACGGAAGTACTTTTTTGTATCTGATATGTTGGGTACAAAACGATTTCCTGAAATGCTCCTGGTTTATAACGTATGGGAATATTCGAACTCTCCATTAATTCCTGAGCCATTTGTACCGATAGCGACATTCTTCGCTCTTTTACTTCTCCGTTTACTTCAAACCGGAGATCAATGTATCCATTACTTTGAGCCGCTATTTGCTTGATATCGAAATCAGTAACTTCAGCCAGATAGGTTTCCCCATTTTCGTAGGTATCAATTGCTCCTTTATAAACCATGCCCTGCTGTATTACTAAAAAAAGCAGATAAGCAGGTACGATCCAGTATAGATTTAAAAGTCGGTATTTATTCATCGTTTTTGGCAATTTCATTGATGGTGGTTTCATACAGAGCCGGATCCCATATCAGTCGCTGCTGATAATCTTCCTGCATATGATTAGCCGACATATGAACCCAAAATCCAACCGGAAGCTGATCAAAAAAGACAACCTGTACAGAAGTGTGACCATCATAAATAGAAGTACCGAAATCGATTCCCCCTAAAAGCCCCATTCGGTTGTCATAGATTGCCCCATAATCATCAAAGTTCCGGCCGATCGGTTCTGAACCCATTGGCCACCTCAATTTCTGTTTTATTTGCTGAGAGATCTCTTCCGATATTATTTCATCCGAGACTAAAAGTGCCATCATGTTTGCTAATTCACTGGTAGTAGCCTGAGGGAAATAGGCAAGAGCATCTCGTTCCTGCATAAAGGTGAGGGATAGCCTGTCATCTTCAAATTGAGCTTTAACTTCCCGGTTGAAGTCTGGATCATCTTTAAGCTTTCGGGCAGCTTCGATAGCTTGTTCTGCAAACTTGCTGTAACCAATAGTATCTAAAGTGCTGGTGTCGTTCAGGCTTGGGTTGATCCTCGTATACATTCCACTAAAGGGAAGAGGGAGGGAAGTTTCTGGCATATCCAGTGTGTCTATCAATGCACGGATATTCTGTTCACCCAGTTTAAACCATAAGTAATCAGCGGCAACAAGGTCACTGTTTTCTAGCATAGCTTTTACTATATCATCAAGTGTAGCACTTCTGTCTTCAAATTCCTCGACTAACTTTTGATGATTATTTTGACTTATCTCGGGGAGGGCAAATTCTTCGATCTCTTCAAGAGTCACGGTTTCTTTAGGGTCGATCATTCCCTCGGCAACCTGACGCTCATACTCCATTAATAGGAAGATATTTGAAGTGGCTCCAAGTGCGCGTGGAATATCTTGCTGATAAAAGATCCCGGAGTCAGGTTCATTCACATTATATGAAGTGATAGAAACCCACTCTGGATGTTCTCCGATAAATCGGGAAAGGCTTTTTAAAGAGTAGGTGTTTTCGATGTATTGACTTCCTTCCGCCATTCCGGCTTTATTTTCAAAAAGGGTTTTAAAACCAGAGTAGTTGAGGCCAATAACCATCGCAAAAACAGCCGATGCAACAGTCAGAAAAATGAGTAAAAACTTGAGTGCTCTCTTCAAGAAATGAGATTTTAAACAGGATTATAATTTCATCCCAAAGATACAAAGAAGAAAAGAGCTTATCCTGAGTTTGTAATAGATAATTGTTATTCGTGAATTCGAAATTTATCTGATCCAGGAATGACAATTAACTATGATCAGAAGCCCGAAACAATTCGCATTAACTCAGCACTTGCCCAGGCTCCGTAGGTTCCAAGTGCATATCCCAGAACTGCCAGCAGAACACCAACAGGTGCCAGTGCCGGGTGGAATGCGGATGCAACAATTGGGGCAGATGCGGCGCCGCCGACATTCGCCTGACTTCCAACTGCCACAAAAAAGAAGGGGGCTTTAATTAATTTCCCTACAAGCAAAAGAATAATAACGTGAATAAGGATCCAAACCGCACCAATAACGAAATAACCCGGAGCGTCCAGCATGGAAGCAATGTTCATTTTCATCCCTATAGTCATTACCAGAATATAAAGGAAAAGACTCCCGATCTTGGAAGCTCCGGCACCTTCAAGGTTACGAGCTTTTGTAAAAGATAGAATAAGGCCGCCGGTAGTAGCTACCACAATGATCCAGAAAAACGAAGAATTCAAACTTAGCCGGGATAGATTTGGAGCATTTTCAGTGATCCAGGGTGCTATGGAGTCTCCGGCAAGATGACCAAGGGCTACCAAGCCAAATGCGATAGCCATGATCTTTGTGAAATCAACCAGAGTAGGAACCTTTGCAATTTCAGCCTGATAGTCTGCGATGTTGTGTTTTAGGGTTTCAATTGCAGATGCGTCTGCTTTAAACCATTTGTCTACTTTATCTGATATTCCGGCTCCATACAATAGGAATGCCATCCAAATGTTGGCAACTATAATATCTACCGTAACCATAGCTCCAAAAAGATCCGCACTAGGTTCATAGATCTCTAACATAGCGGTTTGATTTGCACCACCTCCGATCCAGCTTCCTGCTACTGTGGCAAGTCCACGCCACACTTCTTCAGGCCCCGTGCCTCCAATA
>Ga0136558_1000590_pt1 | contig 19749 bp, 16 predicted proteins | sample AntRauTorckE6833_FD_101391 | JGI IMG/M metagenome (GOLD analysis project Ga0136558, IMG submission 101391) | Saline lake microbial communities from Rauer Islands, Antarctica - Metagenome Torckler E6 #833 | ecosystem: Environmental > Aquatic > Non-marine Saline and Alkaline > Saline | place...
ACCGCGAAATTATATTACCACTTTTCACGGCCGCTGTCAAGGGCTTTTTTTCGGCTCTTTTTTTATGCCTTTTTCCCTCAGCGACATTTTATATCTTATCAACTAACCCCCAAGATGTCAAGGGTAAAATTGATTTTTTCCGACTTTTTTTAGAAAAACAATACCACACCCCAATAGAATGTGGTATATATACTATAATATATTATTTCATTTACACTGTATAACTTTAATTATTTGAAGATCCACTTATCATATTAACTAGATTTCTCCAAAATAAAGCAATGAAGTTTGCTTTGTTTACTTTTTCGGTTGCAACTATATCAACTTTTGTTATAACTTCACCATCACGAATTGCTCTAGCCTCACCTAAGCTATCCCCAACATTGATTGGAAACTCAAAATTATCTTTCACATCTATCTCAGTTTCTATTGTTTTTTCCATACCTCTTCTTACTACAACAGCTAAGTCCTTTGAAATTTCTCCAGTTGTAAATTCTTTAGAACCTTGTTCAACTTTTATATTCTGGATTGTTTCACCAGCTTTTAAATAGTTTCTTCTAGTAAACCTGTTAAAACCATAGTCTAATAGTTGAGCAGTTAGGTCTTCTCTTGCTTGAACACTTCTGGATTTCATTACTACAGAAATCAATCTCATATCTCCTCGTTTAGCGGTTGCTGCTAAAGAGAATCCTGCTGCAGATGTATGTCCAGTTTTAATGCCGTCTAATCCAGGATAAGTATTAACTAGATGGTTTGTGTTGGTCAACATTGCATCTCTATCTGGTAGTTCAATATAATCTAACCATATTGAAGCATCTTCTAATATAATAGGGTACTTAACTAACGCTCTTGACATAACTGCTACATCTCTTGCTGTTGTATAATGATCTGATTCTGTTGGTAAACCAGTTGAATTAGAAAAATAGGTATTATCCAGTTCCAACTCATCTGCTTTATCATTCATCATATTAATGAAATTATTATATGAACCACCAACAGCCTCTCCTAGTGCAACACTAGCATCATTTGCAGAAGCAATGGTTACTGCTTTTAATAAATCCCTAACCTTTACAACATTGCCCTCAGCTAAAAATATCTGAGAGCCCCCCATTGATTCTGCTAATCTACTTATTGTAACTTTATCATCAAGAGAGATTTCTCCATTTTCTATAGCCTCCATTGTAACTAACAAAGACATTATCTTTGTTAAACTTGCTGGTGGTAATTCTTCATCAGGATTTTGTTCATATAAAACCTGACCTGTTTCAGCATCTATTAAAATTGCAGACTGTGCATCTATTTGGAAATCTTGGGCGCCAGTAACTGTTACAAAACCAAATACAAATACTAATAATGATAATATTATAATTAATCTTTTCAATTTATTTCCTCCTATGATTTTTTTCCTTCGCTTCATCCCAATAGGAATCTAACTTTTCAAGGCTAATTTCATTAATGTCTTTATCTTCTTTTTTAATCATTTCTTCAATGTATTTAAATCTTTTTTTAAATTTATTTATAGTTCTTAATAATGCGATTTCTGGATTAATCTTTTTGAATCGTGATAAATTTACAACAGTAAACAGTAAATCACCTAACTCATCTTCTATTTTATCTATTTCTTCATTATATAATTCTTCTTTTAATTCTAAGATTTCTTCATCAATTTTTTTAACTACATCTTCGATATCATCCCAATCAAAACCTACCTCAGCTGCTTTTTGTTGAACTTCGTAGGCCTGATTTAAGGCTGGTTGTATTTTTGATATATCATCTAATAATGATCCCTTACTATTATTAATTCTTTCTTTACTTTTAATTTCCTCCCATGATTTTTTTACTTCTTGGGGAGTATTTAAATTTTTTTCTCCAAAAACATGGGGATGTCTTCTAATTAACTTATTAGATATTGCTTCAATTATATCATCTATATCAAAAACATCATTCTCTTTTCCAATCTGAGCCTGGAATACAACCTGTAACAACAGATCACCTAATTCTTCTTTTAAAGAATCCATGTTTTTTTCTTCTAAGGCTTCGACTACTTCATAAGCTTCCTCAATTATATAAGGTTTTAATGAATAAAGATCCTGTTCCTTATCCCAGGGACAACCATCAGGTCCTCTCAACTTTTCCATTATATATAGTAGCTTTTCAAATTCACTATCAAAATTTTTGTTTTCCATAATTTCACCTACAGTATATTATACTTTCTGAAAAAATCAGCCGTTTTTTCTCCTACATATGGTATCATTTTTAAATCCGCATATTTTATTTCTTTAAATACAATTAATAATATCATATAAAGGAAAATAGATAAAAATACTATTAATAAAGTAGAAAATATATCTGCATAACTAAAATTAATAGTAGTTAAATAGTTATTTAAATAATTAAAACCAAAAAAAGTAAAACTCCACATTATTGATACAGATATTATTGGTTTAATAATTAACTGTTTTGGGTTAAAACTAAAATCAGTGTATTTTTTCAAAAAGTATAAATTCAATACTGCCGCTACAGCAAATCCTGTAACAGTACCCAATGCGGCCCCTTTAATACCAAACCTAGGTAAAGCAGTTAAAGTATAATTAATTGTTCCATTTACAACTGCACCAATAAATAAATTAATTGCTGGTATCTTAGTTTTGCCAATTCCCTGGATTATCGCTGAAGTACTTTGTTGGATTGCGATAAAAAATACTCCCCAAGAAACAATTCTTAAAGGAATTGCAGCTAAAGAATTATTGAAAATTACTGTCGTTAATGGTTCTGCCAAAACAAAAAGACCAACAGCAGACGGCAATCCTATTAAAACAGTTAATCTTAAGGCCGTTTCTGTTTTTCTTTTAATAACTTTGTCCTGATTTAATGCAAATGCTTCAGATATAGTAGGTACTAAACTAGCAGCTAATGCTACAGTTATAATAGTAGGAAAATTTACTAAAACCATTGCCATACCAGCTAACCTACCATATAGTTGAGAAGCGGTTTCAATTGAAAAACCAGCAATTTGTAAGCGATTAGGGACAATCGCTGCATCAACTAAGTTCATTAAAGGCTGAACTAATGCTCCCAGTGTTATTGGTATTCCAAAATATGCAATATCTTTTACTATTTTAAAAGTCTTGATAGTTTCTACACTACCTGTTTTTACAAACTCAAATATCTCTGTTTTTTTATTATAATATATTTTCATCAGTATTAAAAGTCCAGCAATAGAACCTGTTACAGCACCAAATGTAGCTCCAGCCGCACCATACTCTAATCCAAATTGTATTAAGTAGTAGACTAATCCTATCATTGTTATCATTCTTACTAACTGTTCTAATACTTGAGAATAAGCAGTTGGAACCATATTCTGTAATCCCTGAAAAAAACCACGATAAGTCGCCATTATTGAAACAAAAAATATTGCAGGGGATAATGCTAACACTGCATAATATGCTCTAGGATCCCAATTTAGTAAATTAACAATTGGTTTTGCCATCACAGCCATTAAAATAGAGAAAAACAAACCAACTACAATACTTAATTTCCTACCAACAATAAATATTTTAAAGGCAGCTTTTTTTTGATCACGAGCTACTCTATCAGAAATTAGTTTTGCTAGGGCAATTGGAATACCAGACCTAGAAACCACTAATAATGTTGTATAAATTGGATATGCCATTTGATAAAGGCCGATACCTTCATCCCCTAGTATTCTACTTAAAATTATACGGTAACCAAATCCCATAATTTTAGCTAGTATACCAGCCATACTTAGTATAAATGCACCTTTTATAAAATTAGAACTCTTATCTGTCATTATATACTACTCCCCAATACTCTGCGTTTGTTCATTTAAGTATGTTAAAACTTTTTTGAGTAAACTGAGATTTTTTTCTTTAATTATAATTTCAGGATTTTTTGAATTTCTTATTTTCAACTTTTTGGGATGCCTTTCTAATAGTTTTACTATAAAATCAATGTCTATATTATTATCTTCTCTAAATATAATACGATAGCCTGCATCCTTTTGTAAAATTTCTTTTACTCTTAAGTTTTTCGCTAACAAATTAATTCTACTAAGTTCAATAAGATTCATCACAAATTGTGGTGGATCTCCATATCTATCAACAAATTCATCAATAAGTGAAATTATATCAGCTTCACTATTGGTTTTTTTAAGCTTTTTATACATCTCAATTTTTTGTCTAGAGTCAGATATATAATTTTCAGGTATATAAGCATCGATATTCATATTAATTTCTACATCTTCAACATCTTTATCATTACCTTTTAGATCTTCAATTGCACTCTCTAGAAGTTTACAATAAAGTGAAAAACCTACAGATGCAATATGTCCACTTTGTTCAGCTCCTAATAAATTCCCAGCACCTCTAATTTCAAGATCCCTCATTGCTATTTTAAATCCTGATCCAAGACTTGTAAACTCTTTTATAGCTTTTAATCTTTTATTCGCAATTTCACTTAAAATTCTATCTTTTTCATATAAAAGATATGCATATGCAATTCTATTAGAACGACCTACTCTTCCCCTAAGTTGATAAAGTTGAGCCAGTCCCATATGTTCTGCTCTATTTATAATAATAGTATTAACATCAGAAATATCAAGCCCATTTTCGATAATTGTTGTACAGACTAACAAATCATATCTACCTTCATAAAAATCCATCATAATATTTTCTAGTTTTCTTTCGCTCATCTGACCATGTGCAACTGCTATTCTAGCTTTCGGAACTAATTCATTTATAAACTCAGCTCTTTTATTTATATCTTGTACCCTATTATGAACAAAGTATACTTGACCATTTCTAGATAACTCTTTTTTTATGGCATCCTGAATCAAGGTTTGATCAAACTCTCTTATATATGTTCTAATTGGATATCTATCTTTGGGAGGAGTTTCAATTACACTCATATCTCTAACTCCTATTAATGACATATGAAGGGTTCTTGGTATTGGTGTAGCAGTTAAAGTTAAAACATCAACATTTGATTTGAGTGATTTAAGTTTTTCTTTATGTGCAACACCAAAACGCTGTTCTTCATCAACAACTAAAATGCCTAAATCATTAAAGACTACATCCTTTGATACTAATCGATGAGTACCAATTACAATATCAACCTTTCCTTTTGCCATATCTTTGATTGTTTTTTTCTGTTGAGCTTTTGTTCTAAACCTACTCAACATAGCGACTTTAACAGGGTACTGATCTATTCTGTCTTTAAAAGTTTTAAAATGTTGCTGTGCTAATATAGTCGTTGGTACCAAAACAGCAGTCTGTTTGCCATCCATAGCAGCTTTAAATGCAGCTCGAATCGCTACTTCTGTTTTGCCATACCCAACATCACCACATAAAAGTCTATCCATTGGGGTATCTGATTCCATATCTTCTTTAATATCTTCAATAGCCTTAAACTGATCAGGTGTTAACTCATGTGGAAAATCTTTTTCAAAATCTTTTTGCCACTCACTATCTTCAGAAAAAGAATAGCCTTTTGTCATCTCCCTTTCTGCGTAAAGTTCAAGAAGACCAATAGCCATTTTTTTAACTGAGTTTTGAACTCTCTTTTTAACTTTCTGCCACTCATTTCCTCCTAATTTATAAAGCTTTGGAGGTTTTGTATCAGACCCAATATATTTTTGCACTAAATGAATCTTTTCGGTGGGTACATATAGTTTATCAGTATCTTTATACTTTATTAATAAATAATCCTGATGATTATCTTGTACTTTTAGAGTTTTAACCCCTAAATACTTACCTATACCATGGTTTTCATGTACGACATAATCACCTTTAGAAAGCTCGTTGACAGAAGAAATTCTCACTCCTTCTTCAAAATCAGAGATTTTCCTTTTTCTCTGCTGTTTTTTCCCGATTATTTCTTTTTCAGAATAAACAGCTAGTTTTAGATCATCAAGTATAAATCCTTTTGAAAAACTTTCATCAAATATATTTATTTTATTAAGATTTATATTTTTTGTATAAATATTTTCAATCCCAGATTCTTCTAAAAAGTTCGCTAGTTTTTTTGCTTTTGACTCAGTATTTAGTGTTAGCAATACAGTGTAATTATTATTTTTTAATTCTTTTAATCTTTTTTTGACTAAATCAAACTGTCCATTGAAAGATTCAACTCCGCTAGTTTCAAATTCAATTTTACTTTTAATTTGATTTAACGGACTATCCTTGATCTCGTCTGTAAAATATAGACCATTAAAACTTTGGTCATAATCAATAAAATCATCTTCAGTTAAAAAAATATTGGAATAAGAAGGTAAAACATTACCCTGCTCTAATAAAGAAATGGTAGTTTCTTGTATATCCCTTTGAAAAGAAGTTAAACGCTGCCATACTCTTTCACTATTATCATAAATCACATAAAAATCTTCACCCATGTAATCAAAAATAGTACTTAATTTTTCTTTATAAAAGTATGGTAAAAACTGTTCATAACCTTCAAAATAATGAATTTCACTAAGTTTGTTTAAATATTCTTGACTTAATTCGTTTAAATAATTAGCTTCTTTATGATTATTAGCATCTTCTAATCGCTTAATCTGTTTATTGTAATCTTTTTTTATTCTAGGTAAAAAATTGCTAATTTCATTTTTATTAAAAATTATTTCATTTACCGGTGTTATAGATATTTGGTCAATGTTTTCAACAGAACGTTGAGACTCTACATCGAAATATCTAATTGAATCTACTTCATCACCAAAAAGTTCTATTCTAATTGGATTGTCGTAAATGAGTGTATATATATCTAAGATACCCCCGCGGATACTAAATTGACCTGGCTCTTCTACCATTTTTTCTCTTCTATAACCCAGTTGGATTAACTTTGAGCTAATTTTATTTAAATCAATACTACTATCTATATCTAATTTAATACTGTTTTTCAAAAAGTAACTTTTCGGCATTAATTTTCTTAAAATAGATATACCGCTTGTAATAACAATATTATCATTATTATTAAACTGTAACTCATTTAACACATTTATTCTTTCTTTTAAGATATTATAGTCCGGATTAATCTTTTCATGGGGTAATGTTTCAATTTCAGGGAAAATGCTTACTTTCTGTTTATCAATAACCCTTATTAGATCCTCATATATATCATCAATCCTACTATTATCATGTGTTATAATCAATACCTTTTTATTGTTATTTTGTATAATATTGGAAACCACAAAAGAAAAACAGGCCTCTTCAGGCCCAACTACTTTAACCTTTTTATTGTGCTCAATACTATATTTAAGATCTTTTATTTTTTTGTGTTCTTTAATAACTTCAGTTTTTAACATAAATTCACCTTTTAAATACAAAAATAACCCCTACTTAAAGGTACGGGTCTGATTATTAATTAAACATATTCATTGCACTAGAAACTCCATTATTAAATATTTCTAGAACGACTTTATCTATAGAGCTTAAAATTTTATTAACTTCTTTTTTCTGTTCTTTATCAAACTTTTGCAGTACATAATCTGTTACTTCAAAATCAATCGGTCTTCCAATACCAATTCGAATTCTTTTTACTAGATTTGTATTAAAATAATCCATAATTGACTGTAACCCTTTATGACCACCGCTACTTCCTTTTTCTTTTATCCTTAACTTTCCCGCAGGTAAATCAAGGTCATCATAAATGACTATTATATCATCAAATTCTATATTATATTTATTAGCTAATTTTTTTACAGCTCTTCCACTGTTATTCATATAAGTTAATGGTTGTGCTAATAATACTTTCTCGTTTTCAACTTGACCTTTTGCAATTAAAGCTTCACAATCTTTATCAATATTTCTGATATCAAATCTATCAGATAGTTTTTTTATAGCCATAAATCCTACATTATGCCTTGTTTCAGCATATTTTTTGCCTGGATTTCCTAAACCAACTATTAATTTCAAATTCAAAACCTCCAGCTAACACATTAAGAAAGATAAGACGTAACCCAAAAAGGATTACGTCTATATTATTTATTTAATTGGTTTTCTTAATATTAATTCTGGTAATAATCTTTATCTTCTAAGTTTTCTTCTTCGCCCTCTTCGCCTTCTTCGTCTTCTTCTCCAATTACTTCTGGTTCGATGAATTCTTCTTCGAGTTCTTCTTCCTCTTCTTCCTCGATTTCTTCGGAAGGAGCAACAACAGTAACAATTACATCTTCAAGAGAATTGATTAATTTAACCTCTTCAGGTACTTCTAAATCTCCAACTTCTAATGAATCGCTCAATGTCAATTCACTTATATCTAATTCGATCTCATGAGGAATATTAATTGGTAGTACTTCAATATCTACCTCTCTCATAAGTTGTTGTAATACTCCACCTTCTCTTACACCTGGAGCATCTCCAATTAGTTTAATTGGAACTGTAATGCTGATAGTTTCATCCATAGAGATTTGTTGGAAATCTACATGAATAAGTTTATCTTTGATTACATCTTTTTGAAAGTCTTTAATCATTACAGTTTCTTCTTCACCATCAATTGTTAGATCAATTATCGCATTACTATGAACTTTACCCCTTAAATCTAGAGGATTAACAATTAATGCTTGAGCTTCTCTGTGTTTGCCATATACAACACCTGGAATTAATCCATTTTTTCTAAGTCTTCTTGCAACACCTTTTCCAGTTTTATCTCTTTTCTCAACTTCAATACTATATCTGTTCATAACATAATTCACTCCTTAAATAATATTAAAATAATACGCTTACAGATAAATCTTTAAAAATTCTATCAATAGCTTCTCCAACGAGAGGAGCTAGGGAAAGTACAGTCAAATTATCCAATTCCTCGCTATGTTTTTGGGGGATTGAATCGGTAACTATTACTTCATCGATAGGTGAATTTTTCATCCTATCAATTGCAGGTCCAGAAAACAGGCCATGACTTGCACAAGCAAATACTTTTTTAGCACCATTTTCCTTTAGAGCTTCAGCGGCCTGTGTGATGGTGCCACCAGTATCAATAATATCATCAAATAAAATAACATTGGAATCTTTAATATTTGAACGACCTATAACATGCATTACTTCAGCAACATTTGGTTTAGGTCTTCTCTTATCAATAATAGACATCGGAATATTCAAAGTCTCAGCAATTGACCTAACTCTTTTAACAGAACCAACATCTGGTGCAACTGCTGTTAATTTGTCCAATTCTTTTTTTCTAAAATAATCTATCATTAATGGAGCTGCATATAAATTATCAACAGGAATATCAAAAAACCCCTGGATTTGTGGAGCATGTAAGTCGATTGAAAGCAGTCTTCTTGCTCCAGCAGCAGTTAAAATATTAGCAATTAATTTTGCAGTAATTGGATCACGTGGTTTGGCCTTTCTATCCTGTCTAGCATAACCATAATATGGAACAACAGCTGTTATTCTTCTAGCTGAAGCCCTTCTTAGGGCATCTACAATAACTAGAAGTTCCATAATATTCTCATTAACAGGAGGGCTAGTTGGCTGAATAATAAAAACATCTGCTCCACGAACGGTTTCATTTATTTCTACACTAACCTCTCCATCAGCAAATCTTTTTGCACGAGCATCTAATAATTCAGTTCCTAAATATTCACAAATATCCTCAGCCAGACCAGGGTGAGAACTTCCTGCAAATATCTTTAGTTTATCACTATAAGTCGACATATTATCCCCCTTTTACTCATCTTCTTTATTTTTCTTCATATATTCACGGGCAGGAACTCCTATAACCGTTGTATCTTCTTCAACATCTTTTGTAACTACAGCACCAGCACCTGTTTTACCTCTATCTTTTATTTGTAATGGTGCTACTAAAGTTGAGTTACTACCGATAAATACAGAATCACCAATTATTGTCTTGTTTTTATTTATCCCATCATAATTAGCAAATATTGTGCCTGCTCCTATGTTAGTATCTTTACCTAACTTAGCATCACCAACATAAGCTAAATGAGGAACTTTGGTACCTTTATCGACATATGCTTTCTTTAACTCTACATAATCTCCGATTTTTACATTATCTTCAATTTTACATCCTGGTCTAATATGAGCAAATGGTCCTATATTACAGTTGTTTTTAATTATACTATTTTTAATAACATTATTGTTTTTGATCTTATTATTATCTCCTATAGTAGAATCAATTATATTATTATTCGGTCTAATAACATTATGTCGACCTATTTTAGTATCTCCTTCTATATAAGTAAAAGGATATATAACTGTATCTGATCCAATTTCAACCTCTTCATCTATATATGTGGTTTCAGGATCTATAATTGTAACTCCATTTCCCATATGCTTTTTATTAATTCTTGCTCTTAAAACTTTTTCAGCTTCAGAAAGTCCAATTCTATCATTTACACCAATAACCTCTTTTTCATCTTTTATTGTATAAGGTAATATCTTTTTATTTTCAACTTTTAGATAATCTACAATATCAGTAAGATAATATTCATTTTGAGCATTATTATTATCTATATTAGACAAGGCTTGATTTAACAAGATAGAATTAACACACATAATTCCACTGTTTATTTCATCTATCTTTTTTTGTTTAGAATTTGCATCTTCTTCTTCTATTATATTAGTTATTTCATTTTGTTCATCTCTTATTATTCTACCATATCCAGTCGGATTTTTTAAGACTGCAGTCATAATTGTTAAATCTGCTGATTTTTCTATGTGATAATCATTCATTAAATTTAAGGAGTTTTCTTGTATTAAGGGTATATCAGCATAAAGAATCAATACATTACCATCATGGTCTTTTATATCTTCTTCAGCTTGTTTTACTGCATGAGCAGTACCTAATTGTTTATTTTGAAGTTGAAATCTAACATCATTGTTTTTAACTTGCTTTTTTACTTCCTCTGCTTGATGACCAACTATACAAACAATATCTGAAGAAATATCACTGACAGAATCAATAACATGATTTATCATCTCTTTACCGGCAACTTTATGTAATACTTTATTTTTATCTGATTTCATGCGTGTTCCTTTACCAGCTGCCAATATTATAGTCAGTAAATCTGACATTTAAAAATCCTCCTTAAAGTCTAATCATATCACTTTTTAATAAATTTCTGTTCTCATCTTTTATAACTTTATTTATTTTAAAGTTATAATCCAAATCTGGCATTTCACTATTTAAAACAAAATGCCTAATTAAAATTGGATAGATAGTATCTTTCATACCATATTCAATAAGCAAACTTAAATTATCATAGGCGGTAAATAAATCGACAACATCTAAATCAAATAAATTAGTTACAACTTTATTTAAACCTGCACTACCCATGATATTAGATAAATTACTCCACTGCATTAAGTTCATGGTATCATCATAATAATGTAGCTCAGGAATATCTCTCATATATGCATTTTCAAGTATACTTATATCAGAATTAAAGTTATGTCCTACAATTAATTCGGGATTGTATTCATTTATTACATTTCTTAAAAAATCAATACCTTTTTTAATTGTAATCGATGGAGCTAACCTATTATTAGTAAATATAAAACCAGAATCAACTATTTTTAAATCTTCCATAATAGTATATTGAATACAGTCTAATTCGCTCTTTAAATATTCAGTATCAATACCCATAATTATAGAAGCATCTGGTTTCTTACTCCACCTTTTGTCTGGTTTGAAAGTCACCATTTCGTTAAAAACATCATCAATATTATCTAATTTATTTATAATATCAGAATCAGAATCTGAAATTCCAATTGTATGTGCAATTTCAGGTGACTTTGCTTTTTTAAATCTTTTTTCGGTCGGAAACCTTCTTAATAACTTCTTAAGTCGATTACCGTTTCCTAATATTAATGCTAATTTAAATCTATACAAATCTTTATCACTTACATAAGGAATCATAAATTTACCTCAAATCTAAATAAAAGTACAGTGATTAACCGTTAGAAGTATAACAGAATCAATATATTTTGTCAAGATAGTAAGTTGTTAATCTGTCTTGACAATGGAAGTGCAACTAGCCCTCCTATAATCATCTGTGCATAATCAATGCCTATTTCTGGAATAACTGCTGGCCAACTTATTAAAAATCCTTTAGTGATCGCATAACCAATTACCATAATATTTCCACCAACAACAATTGCTAAAATATTACTTTTTAAATCTCCCTCTTTTGCTATCTTACCAACAAAATATCCTTCTAAACCTTTAATTACTAATGTAAAAGGTGCCCATAAAGAATAACCTAAAAAGATATCCATTAGAGCAGAACCTAAAGCTCCTGATACCCCCCCGGCTTTACTCCCAAATACCAAAGCAATTATATAAATTGTTACTTCACCTAAGTTAAAATAAGATGAACTTGGACCGGGAATATGTAAATACGTTCCTACTGCAACAAAAGCAGTAAACATTGCTAAAAAAGAAATTAATCTTGTTGATAAATTATTTAATGATAGATTTCGTAACTGCTCTTTTATGTCACCCCTCATCATTAACCCTCCAATAAATTAATACTTCATTAAGTATTGATCAAGTTCCCAATCATGAACTTGAGTGCTATATTCATGCCATTCAACTTCTTTTGCTACAACAAAATGCTCATAGATATGTTGTCCTAATGTCTCTTTTATAATACTATTTTGATTTAGATACTCAACAGCTTTCATTATATCTCCCGGCAGACTCTTAATACCTCTTTTTGATCTCTCAATTGCATTCATATCATAAATATTATCTGTTGTTTGTTCACCTGGATCTATTTTGTTTTTAATCCCGTCAAGACCAGCTTTTAAAGTAACAGCCATTGCTAAGTATGGATTAGCTGCTGGGTCTGGACTTCTAAGTTCTATTCTGGTTGCCTCTTCTCTTGCTGAAGGAACTCTTACTAAAGCACTCCTATTTTGAGTAGACCAGGTGATATAAACAGGTGCTTCATAACCAGGTAATAGCCTCTTATATGAATTTATGATTGGATTTGTAATTGCAGTAAAGGCTTTAGAATGTTTTAAAATTCCACCTATATAATGATAAGCTATTTCACTTAACTGTAGTTTGTCATCAGGATCATAGAACATATTTTCACCATCTTTGAATAGAGATTGGTGAACATGCATTCCTGAACCGTTCTCTCCAAAAATAGGTTTAGGCATAAAGGTAGCATGTAAATTATGATCCATTGCAATTCTTTTAGTTACAAACTTAAAAGTAGCTACATTATCAGCTGTTCTTAATACTGGAGTATATTTAAAATCTATCTCATGTTGTCCAGGAGCAACTTCGTGGTGGGAAGCTTCAACATCAAAATCCATCTCTTCTAAAGCAAGGACAATGTCTCTACGTGCTTTTTCTCCTAAATCAACTGGAGAAAGATCAAAATAACCACCATTATCATTAGTTATTGTAGTAGGATTACCATTTTTATCTTTCTCAAACAAGAAAAATTCTGGTTCAGGACCAGCATGCATCTCAAATCCCATTTCTTTTGCTTCCTCAATAACTTTTTTTAATGTACTACGAGGACAACCAATAAATGGTTCCCCATCTGGAGTATAAATATCACAGATTAATCTGGCAATTGAACCCTCTTCTTTATGCCAGGGAAAAATTGCAAAAGTATCATAATCAGGTTTTAAGTACATATCTGACTCATGAATTCTAGTAAATCCTTCGATTGAAGAACCATCAAACATTATCTTCCCATCCAGAGCTGGTTCTAACTGATCAACTGTAATTGCTACATTCTTAATAATACCTAAAATATCAACAAACTGTAGTCTTATAAATTTCACATTTAATTCTTCGGCTTTTTTCAAAATATCTTCTTTTGTTAGATTACTCATATTTACTACTCACTTCTCCTTTAAATTTATTTTTAAAATAATTATGTATTTAATTATAACAAGATAGTATTAAATATCAACTTCTTTTAAATATTTTTCTTTCATCATTTTTAAATCACTTGGCTTATCTACATCAAAACCCATCTCTGGAGACTCTACTATTAATGCCTTACATTTGTGGCCAATGATATTTGATATCCTTTTTTCCACTTCTTTAATTGATAACTGCCTAAAAATAAATTTAATTATAAATTTAAAACCTAGCATCTGACTCATTTTAAACGGTTTTTTTCTTAAGTTTAAAATTTTATCATACCAATCCAATGGACCTTTTATAATATCAGGACTAACTAAAATTATGTTACCACCGGTAAATATTCCCTCTTTAAGGTGTACATAAGTCCTATCAACTTCTGGATAGCTATCAAGATTAATCTCTTTAGAGATAACAGGATAAAACAGATCATGATTTTTTTCCAATTTACACTTTCTAATAAAATCTTCAATGGTTTTTGTAGTAATTAATGGAATGTCTGAGGTTATTATTAAAATATGATGGTCATTGTTTAAGGCATCAATACCCTTTTTAATATTATTAATCAAAACATTTTCAGGTTCAATTATTTTGTAGTGTGAATTAATCTTTTGATTAATTTTTTCCGGTCCAACAATAACTATATCGCTTATTTCGTCAACATTTTCAACTGCTTCTATCACGTGCTGTACCATAGGCTTGCCAGCAATTTCTATCAATGATTCATATTCTTTATTAGAATAATCTTTTAAAGCTCCATTGTTTTTTGCTCCTGCCACAATTAAAGCATCAAATTCCATGTATAACCCTCCAATCAAACTATCTAATTAAAGTTTTTTGTTTCAGTTAATGTTATGAAGTCATTACTTCTTGACCAATTTTTAATCGTTTTATCAGCTAAAGCAATATTTTTTTTGTCAAACAATGAAAAAACAGTTGGACCACTTCCCGTCATCATTGTGAATTTAAATCCCTGATTTATTAACTTTTCTTTTATTATATTTACATCAGGCACAAGTTGATTGGTGATTCGCTCTAAAACATTAGCCCAACCATCTTCTATATTAATTTTTTCATTATTATTAATTACCTCTAAAAGCTTTTTCACAGGTATATTTTTATTAATTTTATACTCATCATATAAATTATAAACTTTTTTTGTACTAACCATTTCAGGTGGCTTTACTAAAAGTACCTTATGTTTTTTTAAGGGTCTTAAATATCTTAACTTTTCTCCTCTTTTTGTGGCAAAAACAGTTCCTCCTTTTAAGCAAAAAGGAACATCGCTTCCAATATTAAAAGCAATACTATGTATTTCTTTTTGATTTAATTTAAGATCATATAATTTATTCATCCCATTTATTACCGCTGCAGCATCAGTACTTCCTCCTGCTAAACCAGCAGCTATTGGGATTCTTTTATTAATTTTTATTTTAATACCTTTATTTGATTTTGTTTTATCTATAACTGCTTGTGCTGCTTTATATGCTAAGTTTTTTTGATCAGTAGGTAGTTTATCGTGATTAGTTTCTATCTTTATTCCTTTATCTCTCTTGTATAAGGTTATTGTATCATGTAATGAGATTGACTGCATTACCATTTCTAAATTATGATAGCCGTCTTTTCGCAAATTTTTAATATCTAAAAGCAAATTAATTTTAGCATATGCATTAACTGTAATTTGATTCATTATAACACCGCCAGACCAATAATAATACCCTTCTTATTATAACACCTATATTATCTAATTACAATTGTTTAAACTGAGCTCATTTTATTTGATGTTTTTATATATTCAACTCTAGAATAGGGAGAATTTGAAGTCTTTTTAAATATCTCGTCATCTGATAATATATCAATGATTGTTTTTATTAAAACTTTGATTGGTTTTATTACTGCCAATTCATAATCAACTGTTTTAAATTCACTTGTGTGAAGTCCACCTTTAACTCCCCCAAAAAACGGGTGTAATACTGGCATAATATGAGAGAGATCCCCCATATCAAATGAACCACTTAAATGCTTATTGCGTATTATCCTATTTTCATCTATAATCTGATCTGAATTTTTTATAAATAAATCAACTAATGAATCATAACTTAATAATGGTAAATATCCAGGATAATCCTTAATTTCAACTTCTGCTCCCATGGCAATCGCTGCAGCTTTTAAAGCTCTGTCAACCTTTTTGTTAGTATCTATAATAGAATCTAAAGTCCTTGCTCTTACATAAGTCTCCATTCTAACATCACTTGGAACAGTGTTTACAACATCGCCACCTTTTGTAATTATTGGATGTACTCTTACATTATCACTATCCAAAAAGGTATCTCGCTGAGCATTTATGTTGTTAATTGCTAAAACAGCAGCATTTAAAGCATTTATACCTTCTTCAGGAGATGAACCCGCATGGGCTTTCTTTCCAAAAAACTTTACCTTCTTTGCAATAAAACCATTTCCACTCGGACCTACAATCACATCTTTCATTTCTCCAGTATCAAAAGAATGTACCATTAAAGCAAGATCGACATCATCAAAATAACCTCTGCTTATTAATTCTTGTTTACCTCCAAAATATTTTATTTTTTTCTCTTTTTTTAATTTTTCTCTAAATTCTAGTTCAATATACTCTTCAGCAGGAGTAGCAATAAAATCGACTGTACCATTTAAGCTTTCCATTACCCGTGCTTTTTTTAAGGCGATGGCAACACCAAACATTATTCCAATTTGATTATTATGTCCACAGGAATGAACAACACCATACTCATTGCCTTTAGGATGATCTTTATCAATTATTGCATCTAATTCTCCTAATACAGCAATATGAGGCTTTTTAACATTACCCAAACTTGTTTTAATACCTGTTATTGCAATTTCTTCTTCAATATCAAAATTTAGTTTCCGAAACTTTTCTTTAATTAATTTACTTGTTTTATATTCCTTATATCCAGTTTCAGGGTGTTCAAATAGATCTTTAGTTAATTTAATTATTTCGCCTTTGTTTTCATCAACTATACTACAGGCTTTATCTTTTAATTTCCTTATTTCCATTTTACACACCCTTAAAATAATAAAATAATAAAAATATGACACATATCTGAAACTTCTTTAATACATCTACTTAATTAATAAATTTATTAAAAGAAGCATGATATGTGTCAATTTTTATTTGAACAATATTTATATTTGTCTAATGATTATAGCAGTGTTTAGTTACTTTATATCATAATCTAAATAATATCTAACTCTTTTCCTACTTTTTTAAACTTATCTAAGGCAAAATCTAAGTCATCTCTGGAATGAACTGCAGAAATCATAACTCTAATTCTTGCCTTCCCTTTAGGAACTGTTGGGAATCCTATAGATTGAGCAAAGATGTTTTCTTCAAATAGTTTTTTGGAAAACTCCGAAGCAGTTTTTGCTTCCCCTAACATTACAGGTGTGATAGGTGTCTGACTATTCCCTACATCAAAACCAATCTCTTTCATGTTTTTCTTGAAATAATCACCATTATCCCATAGCTTTTTCACTAAAGAATCATCTTTATCTAAGATTTCAATTGATTTCAATGTTGCAGCTACGTCAGGTGGAGTAACTGCAGAACTAAACAAGAAAGGCCTAGCCTTCTGTTTTAAGTATTTTACCATCTTTTTGCTGCCGGCTGCACATCCTCCGACTGTACCAATTGCTTTTGAAAAAGTACCTATTTCAATATCAACTTCATTGTGTAAATTAAAGTGATCTACGATACCTCTACCATGACTTCCTAATACACCTTCACCATGGGCATCATCAACCATTGTAATTGCATTATATTTTTTTGCAAGTTCAACTATCTCAGGTAGTTTAGCAACATCACCATCCATACTAAATACACCGTCTGTTACAATCAATTTTTTACCTTCTGTTTCTTCTTTTAATATCTCTTCTAATGAATTCATATCAGCATGCTTATATACTTTAATTTCTGCACCAGAGAGTTTACATGCATCAATAATACTAGCATGGTTTAATTCATCACTGTAAATTGTGTCACCTTTACCTACGATAGCAGGAACTACTGCTAAATTTGAATTATAGCCTGATTGAAAAGTGATAGCACCTTCAACCTTCTTAAAATCAGCTAAAGTTTCTTCTAACTCATTATGTAACTCCATTGTACCGGCTATTGTTCTAACTGCTCCTGGTCCTATTCCATAGTCTATTAAAGCCTTTTTAGCTGCTTTAACGGTTTTAGGATGATTTGCCAAACCTAAGTAATTATTTGAACTGAAATTTAGAACTTCTTTTCCTTCAATTTCTACCCATGATCCCTGTGGTCCTTCTAAGGTCCTTATTGTATTATACAGACCTTCTTTTTTTAAGTCTTGTAGCTCTTCATCCATAAATTTTTGAAAATCCTTATTCATGGTATAAACCTCCTACGGTTTTAAAATTATTTTTCCACAGTTACCTTCATCCATTAATTTCATGCCTTTTTCAAAGTCTTTTAAATCAAACTTATGTGTAATAACAGGTGATAGATCGATTCTATTACCCTTAAGTAAGTTACTGGCAATATGCCAAGTACTGAACATCTTTCTACCAGTTACACCTATAACCTTGATATTTTTAAAAATTATATCATTTGTTAAATCCATACTAACCTCATTATCAGGAAGACCTAATAGAGAAACTATTCCACCTGCAGTAACAGCTTTAATTCCATTTTTAATAGCTGTTGGATTACCTGACATTTCAGCTGTAAAGTCTACACCTTTTTTTCCAAATATGTCATAAACAACATCTAATAAATTATTCTCGATAGGGTTAACTACATGATCAGCACCCATTTTTTTTGAAAGGTCTCTTCTATATTTATTAGGTTCACTTACTAAAATATTTGCTGCTCCAAATGTTTTAGCTACTGCCACAGCTATTAAACCTACCGGACCTGCTCCAGTAATTAATACCTCTTTCCCCGCTACATTACCAGGTAATATAGTATCTATTGCATTTCCTAAAGGTTCTTGAATTGAAGCAAAATCTTTTTTTAAACTAGCATCATTCTTCCATACATCTACTTCTTCTAAAACTGCATATTCAGCAAAAACTCCATCTTGATGTACACCTAATATTTTCATGTTACTACAAATATGTTCCTGACCAGTCTGACACTGATAGCAGTGTCCACATGGAATATGTGTTTCGCTTGAAACAAAATCCCCTATATTTACCTTTTCTACTCTGGATCCTACTTTAACTACTTCTCCGGCTACTTCATGGCCCATAATTTGGGGAGGTTTTATATTATTTTGAGCCCATTTATTCCATTTATATATATGATGGTCTGTACCACAAATTGAGGTACTCTCTACTTTGATTAAAATCTGCTCGGGTCCTATTTCTGGAACTTCTACTTCTTTATATACAGCTCCATGTTCTGGTTTTTCTTTTACTACAGCATACATTTTATCTTTCATTTTTAGCCTCCTTGAATATAATTAAAAGACCCACTTCACCTCCGTAATTTTTTTATACACCCATTTATATTATTTCATTATTGAATTAAAATATCCTTCAATTAATAATATATTGCATTCTGATTATTAATTGCAAGGTTTAATGCACGGTTTTAATGTTTTGATCTTGTATAAATCTCAAATTTTTCAGGTAACTCCTTTAGCATGTTGAAATAACTGTTTTGATGTCTTGAAATTAAACATTTTTCTAGGATAAGTATTGATAAAATTTTGAATTGATTTTACAAATTTTCTGCTGATACCTTTAAAACTAGTTCCTTTAGGTAAAAATCTCCTGATGAATCTATTATTGTTTTCATTACTACCGCGTTGCCAACTACAGTAAGCATCACAATAATAAAGTTCAGTTCTTTTTATGTTA
>Ga0136558_1000591_pt1 | contig 19715 bp, 18 predicted proteins | sample AntRauTorckE6833_FD_101391 | JGI IMG/M metagenome (GOLD analysis project Ga0136558, IMG submission 101391) | Saline lake microbial communities from Rauer Islands, Antarctica - Metagenome Torckler E6 #833 | ecosystem: Environmental > Aquatic > Non-marine Saline and Alkaline > Saline | place...
AGGACTATTGAAGCTAAATGTCCTTGGCTCCAGCTCTGGGATCATAACATCAGGGTGCTCAATGCAGGCATATTTGAGTGAATATTCGTGTTCTTTGTTGTCATCAGCCAATACGACTCGCAGTTTCCCGTCAGCGATTTCTAGGGCTTGCTCGACAGATTGCGCGAGCCTGCCGCGACTATCGCTATCGTTCACTAATCGATCAACTACGACTTCTATTGTATGTTTGTACTTCTTATCGAGTTCTGGAAATTCATCAAGTGCATAAACGACACCGTCCACCCTCACACGAGCGAATCCCGCCTGCTGATATTGTTCAGGAACATGTTCAAAAGCGCCTTTTTTATCTATGACAATTGGCGCGAGAATAAGTAGCCGTGCAGTATTTTTCAGTCCTGCAACTTGGTCAACAATTGCAGCGGTTGTTTGTCGCTCTACGGTGCGGCCGCAAATAGGACAGTGCGGTGTACCGATTCTGGCATACAAGAGTCGTAGGTAATCATAAATTTCTGTAACGGTAGCGACGGTAGAACGCGGATTGCGGCTGGTCGATTTCTGGTCGATGCTTATCGCTGGACTAAGCCCGTCGATTTGGTCGACATCGGGCTTTTCCATGAGTCCTAGGAACTGTCGCGCATACGAACTCAACGACTCGACGTAACGGCGTTGTCCTTCCGCATAGATGGTGTCAAAGGCAAGGCTTGATTTCCCGGAACCACTAAGACCAGTTATTACAATCAACTTATTGCGCGGGATCTCCACAGAGATATCTTTTAGGTTATGCTCCCGTGCACCTTGTACTCGTATCACATCGCTCATTAACTAAACTCCTCGTCAAAATTTGGCAGTTTCTGCCTACTAAAACACCAACCGAAACCATTTCTTACTTTGCACTTTTCAAGGTGTTAATTATACGCTAAAACTGCGAAACATTCTAGTAACGCAGCGGTCACACTGACTTGATTAGCTGCTCAAAATTTTATTTTTTAACACAAAATTGCCTATCTGCGCCACGACTGGCCGTTGCTCTATAGCTATAGCGATATCACCAACCACCGTCTGAATGCGTTCGCTGGTTGTGTTTTGGATATTTATCCGGCCTATCTGAATAGAGTCCATCGTTTCTATCTTCACTCGTGAGGAAATCGCTCGAATCGCCCGAAGGCATATACTCCGAGCTTCAAAAAATGGTGCATTATCGTCCGCTTCATCGTCAATCTCTAACCGCACGCTTCCCATAGGACGGCCAGTCAGATCAAGTCCATCATATTGATACCTAATACCGTTACAGACGATGGTATGTATTGGCACTGTACGCTTGAGATAATTTGTTATGCTTTCGTTTGCTGGCAAGCCTTGTGCCCTGCCACCTTTTTGATTGCCTTGAACTCGGCCGCGCTGAGACAACATTGTACGCACAAACTCAACTTTACTAGACGTACCTTTCACGAAAAACAGTGGTAATTTTAAGCTCGAAGGATCTTCGTAGTGATAGGCCGGTACTTGATACGAACGGACGACGTCACGATCTAACTCTTTGAGATCAGACTCTTGTATGTAAGGAACGGTTTCCTGTATAGCCAGTGGCACCCCCGGAATTTTCGAGTTTATAGCTTCGTCTATGGTAATCGAAGCATCTCTAATAGTCTCTCCACCAAGTTCGTAATACCCGTGAAGAAGATTAGTCGTTGCCACGCGGAATTATCGCTCTCGCTTTCGGGTCAAAATCAGTCACAAATGTTCTGGGAAGTAAGTCTTCTTTTTTCGGCGGCAAGACAACTTCGTAAATAGGTTGCCTTAAGCCAAGCCTTATCAACGTTACGTGTTGTTCTGACCCCATGATTTGATCTTCAATATCATTATCTAGTCTTTTTATGCCAAGTGTATCGACAAACATGTCAAGTGCTCGGGCTCGCTCAGCCTGCAAAAACCGTCTCGCTTCTGGAGCAAAACTTAGACCAAATGCGTTTCCTCTTCCGAATGAGCCGAGCATATCAGAAAGTTCGAAAATGCCATTTATCATACGCATATTGTCGTCGTCGAGCACATCCTCTCCAAGGGTTCTCCGTGGCCCCTTGGGTATGATGCCTTTGTTCATGAGTAGTTCGTCTTGTACGATTTCATTATGTCGTCTCGAAAGTGTATTGTACTTTTTTGTAAAGCGCATCATGCTACGCGCCACTTGCTTGGGTTTGTGGATTCTGCCATGATCATCGGCAAAATTTCTAAGTACTATCTCGCCCACGTCCGCTGCGTACAAATGACTGACGTGGACCTGATTAGGCCGCACCATAGTCGAATGATAGTTGTCAAAATCATAGCGAGGCTCTTCGGTTCCATCTTCATGTTCGATGTAGCCATCGTTTGCGCGACCTAGCTCTCTTTGATAGCACCTCATCTCGAAAAATTCTTCATCGGCATGTACGTTGATCATCCGCCCCACAGTACAGGCAATAAAAGGCGCAAGTGCCGTGCGCCTTGAGGGTGCATGACTTCCAGGAAACTGTTCAAACGGCACCGGCAGAAATGTCGAAGCTTCCGCATTCTCACCAACTGGCGCAGCGTTTAGTGTTGTCATGACACACCTCCCTTGGGTTTTTATTTGATCCCTCGAAAACTTTTAAACTCATAGGTAGTGTAGCAATATTTATTTAACCGCGGCAAGAAATTGTAATAAATATTACATACTCTCTGGTATAGAATACAGGACAGACACTTCTGAATGAGCCCCTTGGGCAAGATGCTCGCATATATAGGATTGAGGTTGAAGACCATATATACTTACAACTACATGAAGAAACTAAAACATTTCGTATTCGATCTTGTCGGGGTTTTCCTGATAGTTATTTCGCCACTGCTCGGATGGCTACCGGGGCCTGGTGGCATACCTCTGTTTTTAGCGGGTCTCGGGCTCTTGTCGGTGCACCATGCTTGGGCAAAAAAGACGATCCGATACGTTAAGAAAAATGGCATAAAACTTGGTGAGCAAATTTTTAGAGAACATACGACACTTCAAGCTGTCTATGATGTTTTGACTGTCGTTTTTATGGCGGGAGGCGTCTATTTATTGAACACTTACACTCGCAGCCTGACGTTGTCGTTGTCAATCTTTTTCATATTTACTGGCCTTACGTTATTCTTTGGCAATAGGAAGCGCTTGGATACATTTACCGTCTGGCTGAGGAATAGGTTTCAGCGCTAATTTGACTTTTTTGCATACTTGTGGGATTATGTAGACAACGAACGGAGATGCTATGTTAGAGCTCATCGTGCTCGGGAATGTTCCTGGCACTACTTTTAGAATTACTTTTGCTCAAGTGCTGCTTTCTGCAGTCCTCTTTTTAGTGCTATCACTATTCATTCACGAAACAAAAAATAGTAAACAAAAAATGGACGAGCTTAAAAAGTTTGTGGCTCTACTTAGTCTTCGCCGACCGGAGCAATCGACTGAGCGTACAGCGTAAGCTCTTCTAGTAAATATCGCTTTGCGTCATCTGTAACAGTACCGTCAAGCTCCTGTAGACGTTTACCAAATTTTGCGAGGCGACTTTTTTCTCCACCCGAGAGGAGTTTCTGAGTACGAAATTCTTCCCAATACTGGCGCTCTGTATCATCAAGTAGTTCTGGACGGTTGCGCGCCTTATAAAGCGGCAATAACGCGTTTAGGCGCTCATCGCTAAATGTCACCTCGTTCGATCCAAATGTAGACATATCCGCTGCTCTGACCATACTCATTTTTGGCTTATCATTGCCTGGTACGAAGCCATCATACAGCCGAGTATCAACATCACTCACGTCTTGAAACATACCACTTTGCTCAGCGCGTGCATCGTTCATTTTTTGTGCAACAAGCTCACAACGCTTACCTAGATCAGACGCAAGCAATTTTTTTCTGTGCTTCATGATTAGATCCATGTCAATCGCAAGTCTTTTTTTGCTCGCTTCATCAAGCACTGCCAAGGGAGCCACGGCTGGACAACGATTATATTTCATAGCTTTCACTGGCAAACGTGGGCCCGGATCATCCCTACGACGCTGCCACGAAGATTGTAGCTCGGCATCCGACATCTTAGAGTATTCATCTGGGTCAAACCTTAGATCGTACACAAGCGCACCCTGCCCCTCAGAACTATCGCCTATTTTTTGCACGATGGTGGTTTTCTCCCAATCCCCGCTATATTTTCCCGAAGCATACACAACAGGCTGGTCTTGTTCGACTAGCTCTTTTACTTTCTTTTTGTCTCTGAGCTCATACAGATAATCAAACAGTTTTGGTTGTTTTGACTTGATGAGCTTTGCCAGCGCAATACTAGCAAACACATCACTCAATGCATCGTGGGCGTTTGCGTGATCAAGATTATTCATGCTCGTTAATAACTCCAGACGATTAGTAGGATTGCCCTTTGTATCAACTGGCCACTCAATTCCTTCTGGACGCAAAGCGCGAGTCAAGCGCACCATGTCGAGTAGATCCCACTTCGAGCGGTTATCTTTCCACTGCCACTCATAAGCGTCGTAAAAGTTTCTATAATGAAGATAGCGCATGAATTCATCGTCAAACCGAACCGTGTTGTAGCCAACAAATGTGGTGTTTTCTGTAGCGATTTCTTCGTGAAATACTTTTAGAAACTCAGCTTCTGTAACACCTTCTGCAATGGTTTTCTGGGGGGTTATGCCGGTTATTAGAATTGCTTCGGGGTCGGGCAAAACATCGTCGGTCATCTTAATGAGTATGTTATGCGGCTCCCCGATCGGTTCAAGATCCAAGCCCGTACGCTGACCGGCAAACTGCATAATCCGTGATTCTCGCGGGTTAACTCCAGAAGTCTCAAGATCGTAAAAATAAAAAGTCTGCATTTCCACCTATGTTACGCCACGAGATCACTAAGCGCAAAGCACTAGTATTCAATTGTGCCGTAATTGGCGAAGTGTATCTGTTGGCCTGATTCTATACGCTGGCGCTGGAGTTCGTGTAAGATGCCGATTTTTTTCATGATGTCGCGCAGTCGTTGTTCTGCGTGGTAATCACCAAAATCGGTTCGTCGAGCAAATCGCTCAATCTTTTCACCCGTAACCATAAAGCCATCATCTGTTTTTTCAACTGTCCATGGCAATGCTTCTTTCATGCGTAATACTGGCAAGCTGTCTTTTTCTTCCTGGTCGATCACTGCTTGCGTCTTTCGTTGTTTTTGTACAACTGCGGCAACAGCGCGAAGAAGTTTATCTAATCCACTTTTACTCTTAGAAGAAATAGCGAAAATTTTGGCATTTTTGGGTGCAATTTTTTTTACTTCTTTTATGCGGTCGTCGATTAGCTCTTTATCAAGCCCTTCTGTTTTGGTAATTGCGATAATCTGCGGTTTTTTAGAAAGATCCACCTTGTAGTCTTCTAGCTCTTTTTGAATTGTACTGTAGTCATCTTTGAGCGAATCACCGTAGGCGTCAATTAAATGTAACAGTACGCTTGTACGTTCAACATGACGCAAGAAGTCATCACCGAGACCCTTTCCTTCGCTCGCTCCCTCAATCAGTCCAGGAATATCTGCAAAAATAACAGACTCCCCATCAATATCTACTACTCCCAAATTAGGGGTAAGCGTAGTGAAGGGGTAGTCGGCAATCTCGGGTTTTGCATTCGATATAACAGATAGTAGGGTCGATTTTCCAGCATTTGGTAAGCCAACTAATCCAACCTCTGCAATCATTTTAAGCTCTAACTGAAGCTCCAGCTCCTCGCCAGGTTCGCCCTTTTCTGCAACTCGAGGTGTTTGGCGGGTACTTGAAGTGAAATGTGCATTGCCAAAACCGCCTTTGCCGCCTTTAGCGATAACAACTTCCGTGTTTTCTTCGGCAAGGTCAGCGAGTATTTCGCCTTTTTTGTTACTCACTACTGTGCCTACTGGCAATAACACTTCCAAATCATCACCACTTCTACCGTGCTGTTTCTGTTTAAAACCAGCTTTTCCAGAATCAGATTTGATAAGTTTCTTGTAGCGAAATGCTGCGAGCGTGTTTTGGTTTAGACTCGCTTTAAAGATAACGTCACCGCCGTCACCGCCGTCACCGCCGTCTGGACCGCCCTTATCGACAAATTTTTCATGCCGAAAACTCACAACGCCATTTCCACCGTCGCCTGCTTTTACCTCAACAATAACTTTATCAATAAACGCTGACATACTACCTCTGTTGCACTATTGTAACAGTTTTGAAATTATTACCTAATAGATAAATCGTAAATTCCCGAATTCAGCCGGTGTCACTGTACGAGTTGTTACGCGTCCCCAGTAAGGGTAGTTCATATCAGATACAACGATCGAGCCATCAGGGTTTTCAGATTCGACAAACGCGACGTGGCCCAGTCCTCCAAGGTTTGCATGCCAGACAACAGCTCCAGCTTGTGGCACGTTGCCAACAGGTAAGCCACCACGCTGGGCAAGCGCATACCAAGTAATTGCATTTCCAAGATTAGACGGCAGTGGACGTCCGATCTGAGCGCGTCGATTTGCCACGTGCCAGGTACACCAGCCGTAATCATAGCCGTTATAGGCACCGTAGACTAGTGGCCGCTGGCCGTAGAACGTAGACGTAAATGAAGGACGGCTTACAGGCTGCACACCATCAGGGATAATAATATTATCACCTTCGATAAGACCAGAAATTTCAGCATCGTTCATTTCTATTAACTTTTGTTTATCTGCACTGTAGCGTTCAGATATAGAATCAACAGTGTCGCCGCTTTTCACCTTATACACAATTCCGCTGACTGGTGGGATAAGAATTTCTTCGCCGGCGTTGAGTTGTTCACCGGTCATACCATTCGACCATCGTAGAGAATCGGATGTAACGCCAAACTCCTGCGCAACGGAAGTAACCGTATCGCCCTCGTTTACAATATATGACTGAATATCTTGCTTTGACTTAAGGTCAGTAGAGACAATTTGTGGCTTCGGAGCTACAGACTCATCTACCGGAGCAATTGCCAGTTGTGCATTTACGCTATCAGCATGGTTGACGACAGATACAGTTTCGTCTAGGTTTGCCATTCTAGCTACGTGTACGGCTATGTCAGCAGAAGACAACTGGTCGAGCGGGTCAGCTATTTTAGCATCAGAAGCTGACCCAGCACCAACGATGCTGTTTTGAGCCATTGGGGAGCTTTCTGAGGGCCCAGAAGTCACAAATGCGACAACCACACCTAAAATAGCGATATTGGCTGTCAGGAGGCCATAGCGAACTACACGCTTCTTTGAGCGTGCGAGGTGTTTCTTGAACAATCGACGTGCGACGCGCTTGTGGGATGTTTTGCTTAGCTTCTGGCTAAGCGTTTGATGTACGGTACGAATAGTCTATCTCCAGGGATAAAACCCTTACAAAGTGATGGTTATTAGTGCTATTTAAGAAGTTTCCTTCTTGATTGATGCTACCGACACTGAGGCAACGTATTACTGAATATGCTTATAGGTGCAATAAGTTGCGGAATTATCCTACCATGACACGTCAGCAGAATCAAGTTTTTTTAACATTCGCTACCCCTGTTAAGGATACGGGGAATATCGATAATAGTCGCTTTAAAAAACAATGACGCCTGGATTTCTACAAATAAGAGCCGAGGCGACTTATTCTTCTCCGCTTGCTCCGTACTGATCGATCAGAGAACTATGCTCTTCGAACGTGTTAGAAAATCTGGTTACTCCATCTCTGCCAGTAACGAAAAACATGAACTCTCCATCCGCAGGAAAGGCAACCGCTTCAAGAGCGCTGTCCGTGAAGTTGCTAATGGGTCCCGGTGGGAGCCCTGAAAATTTACGAGTGTTGTATGGACTGTCGTTGTCTAGATCAGCTGAAGTCAGCGGGCCTTTGGGTTTATTGATGGCGTACCGAGTGGTAGCATCCGCACCTAATTCCATGCCTTCTTCATATCTCTTTAGAAATACTTGGGCAATTTGGGCACGCTCTTCCGGACTTGGCCCTTCTTGGCCCACAACTGATGCGAGTATGATGCCCTCGTGCACGGTAAGACCCTGGTCTACGATTCCAGCACGTAATTTTGGTGTGAGTCGCTTCTGAAGTTCATCGAGCGAAGCCCTGATTATTTCTCTGGGGTTGGTTTCGGCAGTTTTTTGGAAACTCTCTGGATACAAGTACCCCTCTAGACTTGCGTCTGCTGGTTTATCTACTAAGGCGGGGTGATCTGCGTACTGCTCAGGCTGGAGCGCAGCATCAACGGCATCAACGGCGAAACCTGCGTTTATGAGTCCGTCACGAATCCGTTCTATACGCTGCCCGGGCAAAATAGTCACTAGATCCTTGGCGATCTGTCCTTGCGTGAGGATAGTAACGATTTCCTCGACATTCAAACTAGGCCTTAAAGAGTATGTGCCTGCCTTGAGCTGGTCTCTCACACCTTCATTCCGAACAAACCATTCAAAGGCCCAGGCTTTTTTGATAATTTCATTTTCTTCTAGAAGCGTTGCAATTTCATGCGTTGTCGCACCAAGCGGTACGCTGATGAGAGCACTTTCGCCCGATGAGTTGCGAGGTCGCAAATTGTCCTTGTAAACACTCCTGACCGTCAATATGGCAGCTACGGAAGCTACCAGTACGACCACCGCGCTAAGTAACAGCACTTTTGTCCACTTACCACCAAGCTGTTTTTTTGAGTAAAAATCCATTTACACCTTTCCTGTTTCTTGTAAATAATCTTCTAGAATGTAGGTGGCTGCAAGTGCGTCTACATCCGACTTTTGGTAGTGTTTCCTGCGGGCAACTAGTTCTTGTTTCGCTCGTTTTGAGGATAAAGCTTCGTCGCACGTCACAATCGGGATACCCGTCTTTTGGCGTAACTTACTTATAAACGCCTCAGTATAAACTGTCTGGTTGGTTGGCTTGCTGTCGCTGTTTAGTGGCAAGCCGACTACTATTGTACCAATGTTTTCTTGTTGGGTTGTTGCTAGAATACTCTCGAAAGCTTCCTCGTTGTGAATAACCGTCGCTAGTGGTCGTGGTAGTTTAGCGACACCCGAAGCAAAAGCCAGCCCGATGCGCTTTTCGCCGACATCAATTGCCAAGTAGTTACTCGCTGCTGGTTGCGTCATCTTCTGTTGATTCTTCTTCTGCTGGCTCTTCTGTTGATTCGGAAACATTCTCGATAGTAATCGTGACTTTATCCTCGTTGTTTGGTGTGGCGTGCACCCAGAAGGGACTGTAGTTGATTTCCACTTCGCTCACTCCAGCTTTGGACTCGATAATACTTTGAGTTTCGCCGCGCTTTTTACCCAAAATATCTTGCAGAATATTGGCTTCATTCAGTTGCGGACCCGCTGTTACTAAAGTTTCTACACTGATTGAAAATGTACCATCAGGGCGTGATTCTGTTATGCGTAGCACCGCTGTTTCAATTCCTGTAGCTGTAACAATTTGTGTTTCTCTATCGATATCTTCACTTGTCGCTTCCGTAACAAGTTCGTCGAGCGCTTGCTTGAGTACGCCGGTCATCGAGTACACAGTCGTGCTCGTGACAGTGACTGATTCTGCCTCTGTTCCTGGTTCAACACTTTGGGTGACAACTGGCTCTCCCGAATCGTAGGTCGATTCGAACGGCACATAACCCTGGCCCTCAAGGAGCGCCTGCAAGTCTTCGACTGTTCCCTCTGATGTCTTTTGGCGTAATGCGTCCCTGGCGCTATCGATATCTTGCTGGCTCACTACCTTTACGAGCTGGTCTGTGCCACCCTTCATGTTTGAACCATAGGCATCGATTCCAGCTATCGAGGAAGTATACGAACCCTCCTTGATGTTATAGCTCGTACCGCCTTCTGCGGCTACCACATCTACATCCTCACTTCTGCCAAGCTGATCGCTCACACAATTATTGCCCGCATATACAGCAAAATCAAGCGTCACAGATTCAGTGGTTACGAATGTTTTACCGCTTCGGGTAAAGCTAGTTCCTCCGGGCACGGTGTGTTCTTCACCGTCATCAATACAGTTAGTTAGCGTCATAGTACCTTCGGCTTTTTTACCGACGTTTTTCTCTCCGGTCGCAGGTACGGATTCACTATCTTTTTTTTCTATTTGCTCGGTTTTGGCAGGTGCAATCTGGTTTTCGATGTCCACCGCTGCTTGCTCTAAAGAAGCTGTGATGTTGAGATTTTTTGTGAAGGTTTTGGAGTTGGTTTTTATTAAAATATCGGCTTTTGGCAAGACTCTGGTAGCCACCACCCATCCGCCAATGAGCAATAAGAGAACTACAGCAGCCAAAATTAAACGCAGACGGAATTTATTAAAGTTAGGGATTTTAAGTTTATTTTTCTTTTTTGCACCAGCAGCTGCAGCGGTGGACTTTTCTGCACCTTCTGCCTCGGGAACCAAAGCAGTTTCTTCGTCATCGCTGCCAGCCAGTTTTCCGATCGGTGCAGTTTTATCAATATCTATATCATCAATCGCTGCGTCCTCAGGAACGTCGCTTTCAATAACAGGAGCAGCTGGTAGTGTCGGTTGCGACTGGAGGGTTTTAGCAACATGCACGCCTACCGCGCCGGCTAAAGGCAAGATATTCCCTTCCGAGGTGATAAGTACAATTTTCTTTTTAGCGTTATCGGCAGAGCGCTTGAGAAGCTTCATGTTCACAATCGACTGCAGCATAGTCGCCCGTTTGGGCAAAACCAAAGCAACAATCTTTTCTGGAGCTTGGGTTAGCTTATCAATCAGCGTGGTGATTTCGTCATCAACGTCTACGTAGATTGTGGCTTTTTTTGCTGAACTCATACTCTCAACATCCTATCAATTTTCTCCCTGATTGATCCAGCTGGACGACCACTCTCCTGAGAAAGCGTGTCAGCGCCGACCCTAAGCAAGCCCATTGCAGTAATGAATGTGTGATCATTCACTCTATCGGTCGTGTCATTGATGCCGACTACCTGATTGGGGAGCACGTGCCGGACAATTGGCTTACGAGTAAACGCAAGATCTTTGTGCCAATCTGATTTATCAAGCTCTTGCATGAGCAAGTCAAGGCTCGAGCCGCCGCCACAGAGGAAAATTCTGTGTGGGATATGATCGAGTTTTGTAAAATCTCCTAGCGCTAATTCGACACCACTCGTCCACACACCGAGGGTCTTCCTGAGAGATTGTTCGATGGCAACTTTTTGCTTTTTTGATAATGTGTCGCTATCAAGTGCTAGTTTTAGCTTTTCAGCCTGCTGGAAGCTAACACTCAGATCGCGTTCTATTGACTTGGTGAATGCACGCCCGCCAATTCCAAACATTTTCGTTCCTTGCACTCCACCCTCGTTTACTACTGCTATGTCGGTTGTTCCGCCACCAACATCCATCAACACTGCACTCATCGTAGCGTTCGGGTCATTACCGATAACCGACCGAGCCACTGCAAAAGGTTCTGCTGCTACGGCAAGTAAATCTAGGTCGAGTTCTTGAGCAGTTTTTTCGAGTGCACCAATGTGAATGAGCGGTGCGAAAGCAGTGTAGAGTTGTACGACGACTTCTTTACCTTGGAACCCAACAGGATTTGTAACGTTATACCCGTCAATGTCAATGCTAACGAGCGCGCTATTGACGAGCCGTATGTCTACTTCTTTGCCGCCAAGTTCATAGGCGAGCTCTTTACGGGCTTTGGCTTCAGCGCGTTCTTGTACAAGTGTAATAATCCGCTCGACCTCAGCGATGTCCAGCGGCCGCTGTGCGTTCTGGCGCGTACAACGAACAGTAGTAGTCGTGCCTTTCACGAGTTCTCCAGCAATACCAATAATCGCAGTTCGTGGGGTCACGCCAGCTTGCTTCTCTGCTTCTGACAAGGCTTTATCACAATTACCGACTACCGCGGCAATATCTGCAATTGCTCCCGCCTGCATATCAGCTAACTCTTGATGAGCCCTACCGACACCAATAATTTCCAGCTCATCACCATTAAGTCGCGCAATCAGCGCCTTTACATTCTCAGTTCCAATATCAAGGCCCACCAAATATTGCCCCTCATCAGCCGAAGACCTCTGTAGTTTTTTAAACGCACCTTTTAGCTGTTTGAAATTCTTAAGCATTGAATAATGTAGACTTCCTGCTGTCGATTAGATTGTAGAGGCTATGCCGAGACGTGCTGCTGTCGTATGTATGGTTCTTGAAAGGTTGCTTGCGAAATGTACCGTCAGGCATAATCGGAATAAGTATAGCATGTGATAAGAGGTTAGCCGATCAGTTTTTTGTCATCAATGTACGGCGAAATTACTGCTACAGTTCGTAAATCTTGAAGGATGTGATCGGGATTCACGAACGACCTGAATGCGACATGTCCGATAATTGGTTCGATCACTGAAAATCTATCTTGGTTCACACCATCACGCTCCAAGCTTGTTTGCTGCAGGGCCTTGCAAAAAGAGATACGAGCCAGCAGCTCGTGCGCGTCATGCGACACCCCTGGGCGCCAGACAATCTCAACTCGGCTACCACTTTCTAGATAATATGCACCGCAGAGGTCGTTACGCTCAAACGCACGATCTCCTATCTTGTCCCACTCTGCATCAAATTTCTCTTTAAAAGACACTAAGTAACTCCTATTGCTAGCACAAAACTATATGCTCACATCAGAACTATTGCAAGACTGCTTTAACGCGCCGAATACCACTTGAGGAACTTACCTCTTTTGTGATCTTAAAAGTCTGACCGTTTTCTGCAAGCTGCAAGGAATGATCAACGTGAGGGCCGCCACATATCTCAAAACTAAATGGTTTTTCTTCACCCTCGGCCTGCATACTATAGACCTTCACGGTCTCTCCGTAGCGATCACCAAATTGCCCTAATGCACCTTTTTCCTCTACCGCAACCTTTGTAGGGTACTCCTGCCACGTTATTTTTAAGTCTTTTTGTATCTGTTCATTAACGATATCTTCAACTCGTTTGATTTGCTCTGGTGTCACTTTTTCAGGATGCGAAAAGTCGAAACGCAGACGTTCTTCGGTCATGTTGCTACCGCGTTGCACGACGTGATCACCCAATACAACGCGCAGAGCCTGATACATCAAGTGAGTGGCTGTGTGATACTTTTTATGAATCAAGCTTTGTCCACCAAGACCACCCTTAAACGTCCCTTTCGCAGCTGTCTGACTACGCTCACGTTGTTCTTGCATTTTGGTATCAAATTCATTTTTCCAATCTTTGCTAACTTCGACTCCTTGCAAAACCGCTTCTTCAACACTTAACTCCATTGGGAACCCATAAGTATCGTAAAGAATAAATATATGCTCGCCGACGAGTTGACCGCCATTGGCCATTTTTTTCAGCTCTTTTACGCCTTTGCGCAAGGTTTGGCGGAAAACCTTCTCTTCTTTGACAAGCACTGACACGATTTCTTGGTGCTTTTTCTCGACTTCTGGGTAGTCTGCTATGTACAGTCCTGCAATCACCGGTACAACCTCTTCTAAGAAGTTTTGTTCAATGCCGAGATCAAATGCAAAACGAATAGCTCGACGAACCAAGCGACGCATAACGTAGCCCTGTTCTTTATTGCTTGGCTTGACGTCATCAACAGCCAAGAAGGTTGCTGCTCGTAAATGATCGGCGATAACTCGCATGCTTTCTGTGTGACTTTCGTACTTTTTACCACTTAGATGCTGCAACTTCTCAATAATCGGCCATAGTAAACTAATCTTAAACACGTCTGGGCTATCGATAGCTGCAGCCGCAATGCGTTCTAGGCCGCCACCAAAGTCCACATTCATTTTTTCCAGCGGCTCAAAACCGCTTTCAGTGTGCAAATACTGCATAAAGACCTGGTTGCCTATTTCCATGAAACGGCCAGAATCACTCGCTGGGTGCGGCTCTCCATAACCTGCGTTATGGTTTTGATCACCAAAATCATAAAATACTTCGCTGTCTGGACCACAGGGGTCACCAACTGGGGTTTTGTCTAGGCCACCCCCGCGGCTCCACCAGTTTTCTCCGTCATCATAAAAGAATATTCTGCCGTCTTGCATGCCAGTTTTATTGCCGTCTGCCTGACTGCCGACTTCTACCACTTTGGCGTCAATGCCCTTTTCCTTGAAAAGTTCCTGCCAGATTTTGGCAGATTCGTCGTCGCGAGGAATATTGTGCTCTTCGCTACCAATAAAACAGGTGACATAGATCTTACTTGGGTCTAGCCCGACGATATCTGTTAAAAATTCAAAAAACCAACGAATCTGTTCAGCTTTAAAGTAATCACCCAGACTCCAGTTACCAAGCATTTCAAAGAATGTCGTATGACGGTTATCGCCAATGTCGTCAATATCTTGTGCTCTTAGACAGGTCTGACTGTTGACCAGTCGGTTACCCTCGGGGTGTGGTTCGCCGAGTAGATAAGGGATAAGTGGCTGCATGCCGGAGCCAGTGAATAAGGTAGTTGGGTCGTTTTGTGGCACTAACAAGGCACGAGGAATAACCGCATGACCACGTGCTTTGAAAAATTCTAAATATGCGTTTCTAATTTCTTGTGCGCTCATCCCTTTAGAAGCAGGTTTTAATCTACCACTCCTTCCTATGTGTATATCCGTAAATCGTTTAAATTAATGGTACCACGTTTGAAACAAGAGAGATCGCAGTTTCTAACGGGATTCATCCGCCCTATTTTAACAGATTAGAGTAGATTATGAATCAGCTCGTAGTCTGACTCCTCGAGCTTGTGGACGTTTCCCTGAAATGCAAGCGTCCAATTCTTGGCTGGCCAGCGTTTGGCGTAGTGGTAATCTTCGATGAACTTATCAACGGGCAAATAATCGCCATCATTCCGTGCTTTCTTTATTTCGACTTGAAAACGGTGAGGGTAGACTTCTCCTGGCTTGTTCGATTCCCAGATTATTTCTTCATCAAAGTATGCCTCACTCTTGACAAGCGCTTCACCACCAATTGCCTTGACGCCTGTTAAGTAGAAAAAAATTGTATCATCGGGGCGAACTTCCTCTGCGGCTTTCTTGCGGCGTGATTTCATGCCAGCCACATCAAATCCACGCGCTCGACTTGTTTCAAAATTTTCAGACGAACTTACCAGTAACCAATGTGTCATGCTGTCTCCCCATGTTTGTGATTGTCTTGATGATTGTACTTTAGGAGGCGCAAATATACCCCATTTGTCCATGAAAAACCCGCTTGTGTTGGGTAACGACCGCGTTTCCCTTTTCTGCCGCGTACCACATCGTACTTCTCCCACATTTTTCCGGTTTTTTTATATACATTTTCTTGAAGCTTGAGCCATCCAGTTGTGAGGCTACGCGCTTTTTCGCGGTACCCATAGTTCCGGAGACCGTCTATCAAAATGAGCTGTAAAGGAGGCCACGCGTTTGGATAATCCCATTGGCGGCGGTTCCAAGGAACCTTCTCTGTAGTAGTGAGGCCATAGGGTTGTTCAAACGTACTTAGATGCTCTATAGATGCCTCAGCCTGAGCTTTTGTTGCAGCTCCGCACCACAGCGGAAAGAAGCCGGCCAAGGTCTTTAACTCATCCCGTTTGTCGCTAACGGTATCAAAATCATAAAAAAACCCAGACTCCTCGTCCCAAAAATAGGCAGTAATGGAACATGCCCTCGATGTAGCTTTTTCTGACCAGGATTTCGCAATGCTGTCTTTTGATTGAATTTGGTACCAGGCAGCGATATCTTTTTCGTATTGATACAGCAAACAATTGAGGTCGACCGGCAATACAGAAGTTCTGCCAAGTGCGAAACGAGACGAGACGTCCCAGCCCGATTCATAGACAGTTAAAATTTTTTTAAGAAACCTCGGGCGGTATCTTGATAGTCCACTATCACCATGGAGTCGTCTGCCGCTACACCATACATTCTGATACTCCAATTCGGCGATTGTCATGACTTCATTTAGCCAGTCTTGGTCAGCTGCCCCAGACTCATACACTTCCCAGGCCATCCGCGTCAAAAATGGGGGTTGCGTTCTTCCGATACTCGTTAAAGAGTTCCTGGCCGGCATATATCCAAATTTCTGAAATAAAAATAACAAATTGTCTACCATACCTTTGGCTATATCTTGCTTGCCAGCGTCTATTAAGCCCAAGATGGTAAAATAGCTATCCCAGTAATATTGCGTGCCGGCAAAATACCCATTGTTTGGCGAAACTGTCGGGTGTGGCAGTCGAATCAACCCAATATGCATCAGCAGATTTCTAGCCGTACCCCACTTACTTACACGCGGTTTTACGCGTGCTTCGTCCCAATAGGCAGTAATGTAAGCTTGCAATGAGGGTCTCGTGGCCATTTACACCACTATACCACCGCCAAGAACCGTGTCTGCGTCGTAGATTACTGCCGACTGCCCCGGTGTGACTGCCCGAACAGCTTCTTTCAGATAAACTACGTATTTTCCGTTCGTCTTTTCTACTTTGCCGCTCACTAGTGGCGCTCGGTACCGTGTTCTAACCTGATAGTCACGCCCATCTGCTGGCTGATCTCGTATCCAGTGGATATCTGTAAGCTGTATTTGACTAATCCACAGTTCGTCGCTTGATAGGTTTTGAGAAACATAGACTTCGTTTTTTCCCATATCTTTACCTATGACGTAATACGGAAGTCCTCCGCCCACACCAAGCCCTCGACGCTGCCCAATTGTATAAAAAATTGCTCCTTCGTGTTCGCCGACCGTTCTGCCGTATTCGTCGATAATTCTGCCGGGTTCAGTTGTGACATATTGTTCCAAAAACTCTTTAATTCCGACCTTGCCGACGAAACAAATACCTTGACTATCTTTTTTATCAGCAGTCACGAGGTCTAAGCGTTGCGCTTCTGTGCGAACTTCAGCTTTTGTTTGATAGTCACCAAGTGGAAATAAGGTCTTTCGGAGTGCGGCTTCAGTTACTCTATACAAAAAGTATGTTTGATCTTTGTCTGTGTTTGCTGCAGTTTGCAATCGACCGTTTTCTGTCCGGGCATAATGACCAGTTGCGATCATGTCTGCACCGTCTTTGAGTGCCAAATCGAGAAACAGCTTAAATTTAATCTCTTGGTTGCACATGACGTCCGGATTTGGTGTGCGCCCGGATTTGTACTCGTCAATCATGTAATCAACCACTTGTTGCTTATAATCAGTCTGGAAGTCATAAACTTTAAAATCAATCCCAAGCTGCACCGCAACGCGCTTTGCGTCGTTAAAATCCTGTTTCCATGGACACGGGAACCCGGGGAGATCTTGAGTCCAGTTTTTCATGAAAACACCCGTAACTTCATAGCCCTTTTCTTTTAAAAGAGCTGCTGTCACGGATGAATCGACGCCTCCGCTCATGCCAACGAATACTTTAGTAGCCATAACGTGGATACTATATCAAATTAATAACGCTTCTTAACGGAGTAATTATCTAGAATGGTCGTTCGCCGCGAGCAATTTTGGTTTTTATTGATTTAAGCTGGTACTTTTTGCCAAGCCAGAACGTTGAGATAATAAACGGTATAAAGATCGCAGCTGGCTGCCACAATATCCGAACCTGTTGTTCAGATCCACCTGAGTCACTTCCGCCTGAGGAAGAACCTTGGCCCGATTCTTGGCTGAGAGGGCCGTTAGCTACCCCTACAAGCTGCAAGAACGAAGTGCCGCCGTTAGCATCAACAGCCTTGACGACAATATTATAAACACCCGGGCTGTCATACACATGATCAATGTCAAACGTGCCAGGAAATCCTTGGCTCAAAAGCTCTAACGGCGTTCCATCACCCCAGTCAATACTGATAGCGTAGGGGCCTGTCCCACCGCTGAGAATAATTGGCCACAGAAGTGTCTGGCCAGGATTGGCTCCTCTTTTTGCAAAATTACTCGTCAGGCTTACCCGAGCTCCAGAACCTTGGCGAGGATCATCAAAATTAACATTCACGATATTAGAGTCCGGGCCTGCTTGATCTAGAGAATCATACACTCTCGCAATCAGCTCATTTTGACCACTAAAAAGATCAGTAATTATCGAAAACGTATTATTTGTGCACTGCGCAGAGCCTGCAAACACGTTATTTTTGAACAATTTTACTAGAGTCTCGGATGGACAAATACCGGATACGGTAATAGGTAGTTCACTAAAACTCTGTCCGTTGGTCGGGATAGAGATAGTAGCCCCGGTAGTTGGCGGTGGCGCGCTAATCCGCCCCTCAACACCTACAGAACCTGACTCTTCAGCAGCTCTTACCGTACTGTAGGCAGAAGAGGTGAAAACTAGTAAGCCTGCAAATGTGATTATTTTTAAAGCTGTTTTTATTTGTTTCATTTGGGTTTATTTACTTCTATATCTAATATAGTAGCATAATCAACCGCATGATTTAAGTTATTCTACTATCGGCGCTTGCGAATTTTGCGGACAATAGCTACTACAGCGATTACGGCAACAAGCGATATGACTGCGAGAACAATGACAAGCCACAATGGAACATACCAGAATGAGCGAGTGACAGTGAGCACTTCTCCGCCCTTGCCGTAAGAAATATTACCTGTAAGTGTGTACCTCCCAGGGGTAGAGACACCTTCAAGTGGATTTTTGAAAGTTCGAGACGAGGAAGGCAATACATTGCTCTTGGGCTCTGCGCTATTTAGTTCATATGAGAAGACTTCGGCTCCGCCACGGGTTAGTACAACGCGGCCAAACGGCTTAGAAAAAGTATTTCCATTATTTCTGATACGGATTGCTGCTTCATTTGGAACTTGCGTAAAGAATGTACCTGCGCTCCCTTCGTTCAGCACACTAATGCTATCAATTTGAATTTGCTCTGTTATGTCGCCTGGAACTGTAATTAACAGTAGTGAACCAACACTTGCAGAAAGTGCAATTTGGCGCTCTCTTTCGCTAAGATCTCTACCTTTAGGTATTGCAGTGTAACGAATAACACCGTAATACGCGCCAGGAGCGGCATCTTCCGGGATTTTAACATTGAGCGTGATGTCTTTTTTCTCTTCGGTTGTTAGTTCAATGTCTTGGAGGTTGCTTACAAACGGCTCTACACTTGTGGGAAATGGCTCTTCGCTATTTGGTATGATTTGCGGGTTGCCTGTTTCGTCATCTGAAGTGAAGTCATTTACGCTTGCTTCAGCAATAATATCGCCGCCAGATACGTTTCTGAGTGATATTTCAACAGTTGTTTCATCACCTGGCAGCAGTTCTAGTTCTGTTCTGGTTGGTGAAATAACGAGGCCGCTGCCTGTTTGCTGATTTTCTTGTGCAAAAGATGGCGTAATGACCGAAAGCGCAACAACACTCACAATTAATAGCATGGCCGTTTTTCGAATACTCAACATTTTTTCTCCTGTTTTGATAACTTATCCGGAATTATAGCAGAAGCACTATTAAAAACAACTAAAACGCAGCAGTTGCAGTATACGTAAAGGTTGAGGTATATACACCTGGTGCTTGATCGTCATCCACGTTCACAAGGTAGCTGACGGTAAACCTATTATAATCAGTACTTACAGGAGAGTTCGTGAGTTGACTTCCTGACGTGAACCTAAAATTGTTTGTCTGGTTATACTGAGTGCTCGGTGTTGCCGTGCCGCTACCCACCCTGTTGGTGCCCACAGTTGGGTTTCCATTGCTTCTTAAATTTATACCGAATTGCCCCGTCCCGACCTGGCTCGTACTGGTCGTGGTGAGCGGATCTATGATGTTGTTTCCAGAAGTCATGGTTGTACCAGTAATATATGTCGCATACCCGCCGGGATCGTTTGTTGCTCCTGCAAATTGTGAAGTTGCAAAT
>Ga0136558_1000593_pt1 | contig 19670 bp, 33 predicted proteins | sample AntRauTorckE6833_FD_101391 | JGI IMG/M metagenome (GOLD analysis project Ga0136558, IMG submission 101391) | Saline lake microbial communities from Rauer Islands, Antarctica - Metagenome Torckler E6 #833 | ecosystem: Environmental > Aquatic > Non-marine Saline and Alkaline > Saline | place...
CCGCGACTCCGCTCCAAACAAGTGCGGATGGGCGTGGTGGATCTACGACGATGACGACACCTCCTACATCAAAGAAGACCTCACGGTCGAGTGGTACGGACACAGTCCTCCAGAGGAGCCAGCATGAAGCAGGAGCAGTTCATCTACAGGGTTGAGATCAACGTCACCATGACCGGTGCCGATCTCGCCAACCTCTACAACGTGGCATCCAACCACTACGACGCGAAATGCAAGGCCCTCGCCAAACCTGCCCGCCCAGGAGGCCGAGAAACGGACGGCTGGCTCCACGGTCTGATGAGCAGGTTCACCGGCGAGCACGTGCTGGACAGGTCACCGGACTTCAGCCACACCCCTGAGGGCAACGCAGAGGCTTGCAGGGCCAACCCCGAACTGACCTTCCAGGTGACGCTCAACCATGGACTGCTCGACACGCTCTGCAAGACGATGGAGATGGCTCGTGGTGAAGACGAGTGCGCGACCGCATGGGGCCTCATGGAGGCTTTCGCCTCCCTCCGTAAGCAAGCGGCGGGCGTCAACGCCCACACCCCCGAGGTGTACCGCGAGGTGTTGAAAGGGTTGGAGTGGTCCGGCCCTAGCGAGCCCAACCACGGCGACTTCTCCTGTCCGAGTTGCCGCGCCTACGGTTGGGACAGTGATCGTCCCGACGAACTCAAGCACCGCGATGACTGCACCCTCGATGAACACGCCAACGCCTCGTTCCTCACTTCGGGACCCACCCTGCTCCGTTGAGCTTCAGTCCGACAGAGACCGTCTGAGTCTGACGGTCTCTTCGTGTAGGGCGGACTCATTGCCACGCAGGTCGTGGATGCCGTCTTGGATGAACCTGAGGAGCTTCATGGCTTCCTTCCGGTCTGGGTGCCCGGCCGTCGTGTTGCGGCGTATGATCTTCGCAACCGCTGTGATCGATGGGCACAAGTGGGGGACGGGCGTGGTCACGCGCTTTGCCATGGGACCTCCTCCCGCCCACTCTACCGAGTATGGTGGGTGGGGAGACCCGGCTCATGAACACACCTTCCAACAAGCCCGTCCCTGCTGGCGTATCTGATGATCTGGTGGAAGCCTACGAAGTGCTCTCGGAGTTGACTGCGCCACTATGCGCAGCGTGCCCGTCTCAACAGGAGCATCGGTGCTGCTACCGCGAGGCGTGTGAGATCACCTTCATGACCGCACGGGCCTACTGGAACACCGAGCTGAAGCCTGATGGGGACACGCTACCCTTCCTGACAGACGGAAAAGGCTGTTCTGTCGCGCCTCACCTACGGCCGCATTGCACGGGCTACTTGTGCCCAGAGGCACTGGCCCAAGCTACGCCGGAGCAACAGCAGGAGTACGTCGACCTTCGGGGCTACATCGCCCGGCTTGGCCAGCCAGCTCGATAGAGCGAGGCGACGCGGGAAGGGCTGGGGATCGCACAGCGCGCTGGCATCGGCGCGAACTTGACCGGGTGGATCTTCACACCCACTCCGAGGCTTCGCACGAAGGTGCGGAAGTGGGCCATGTGGGGCTCACGGTCTTCCCAAATCTCGACCATCTCGATCGAGGGGTTGGCTTCGATGGCGTTCAGCAACAGCTCTGCCTTGTGGTCCATCGTGCGCCCGTGAGGCTTCAAGTGCACCTCATCGAAGTCCAAGCCCTTGCTCTTGAGCAGCTCGTCGATCCGGTCTCGGAAGACGTTCTCTTTTCGCCCCGTCGCCAAGATCGTGTACACGTCTTTGTCCCGGATCGACCGCTTGGCGGACTGGATCGTAGAGGGGATCCACCACGTCACGGGCGGATGGACCGGGACACATGGAGGACCAAGGGACTCTGGGGTCGCGAACCACAGCGACTTGTCACCCCATCCGGGAGGGGGGACGGGGCTGCGGAACAGAGTTCCGTCGAAGTCGTAGAGGTGTAGGTCGGTGGGTTCCATCACTTGGCGTGTCCTATAGGCCCATCAGCGGGCTCGGTGGGTTCCTTCGGGTCCGGTCACGTCAGACAGGCCCTCCCTGCCCCCAGACATGTGTACTACGCGCGAGGGCGGCCATCTCAACCACTAAAGCCGTGTCGGTGACTGCCAGCCCACTTCGAGACAGCTTTTTGGTTTTCTGGGGTTGGGTTTCTCTTGCTCACACGTAGTACGGGTGAAGGAGGGAACATGGCCCGTAAGAAACTCACCGAGACCGACCGCAAGCAGATGGTCGCTGACCAGTTCATCAAGGGGTTGGAAAGGTTGCAGGAGGCTGTCGACGCAGTCTCTGACCCCGATGCAGACCAAGGCTCATGGAACAAGCCGTGGGCATCGTTCGGCGGCGGGCTCCCCCGCTCCATCGGCACCGGAAAGGTCTACAGCGGCACCAACACCGTGTCCTGCATGTTCGCTGCGAGCAAAGACGGCGCGTTCTTCAGCGACCCTCGCTGGGGCACCACGAACCAGTGGCGCGAGCACTGCGGATGGCAGAAGAACCCCGACTGGAAGGGCCGGTCGGACAGCTTCAAGGGCATTCCGAAGTGGCTCTGGGCCGGAGAGGGCGAGGAGCCCAAAGACTTCTTCGTCGAAGGCGAGGCCCGCAGGACCACTTTGATCTGCGTCTGGAAGCCCTTCACCGTGGGCAAGGACGACAACGACGAGAAGAGCGGCTACCGCATCATCAAGCTCGTCAAGGTGTTCGGTGTCTACAACGCAGAGCAAATCGCTTGCGCCCCGAGCCTCGGCATCCCGGAAGTTGATCCCTCCGAGCGGTACGCAGAGTGTCAGACCAAGCTCGACGAACTGGGCATCAGCTTCAGTCACGGTGGCGACCGGGCCTACTACATGCCCTCGACCGACACCATTCGGACCCCCAAGCCCGGCCAGTTCCAGTCCGTCGAAGACTACTGGAGCACGATGTGGCACGAAGTCACCCATGCGACGGGCCACCAGGACAGGCTGAACCGCGAGTTCGGCAAGCGCTTCGGTGATGACGCCTACGCCTTCGAGGAGCTGGTGGCTGAACTGGGCAGCGTCATGGTCTGCGCCGAGCTGGGCGTCGAAGGGCGACTCCAGCACCATGCCTACCTCGCAAGCTGGCTCAAGCGAATCAAGGCCGACCCCCGCGCGCTGTTCACCGCAGCCAGCAAGGCACAGGCAGCCGCCAAATTCATCCTGACCGGGGGTGCGAAGGCGCAGCCCCAGAGCAGCGAACCCGCCAACGCGACTCCCGCCGCCATGGCTGCTTGATGGAAACCCTCATGATCACAGCCATCCAACGACACGCCCTCCACATGATGATCCAACGCTTCAATGGAGTGTTCGGCTACGCCGGAGGTCGGACCTATGCGGCGTCGAACACCTTCGATGCGCTCCTTCGGAAGGGTCTAGTCGCCCGCCTCGGCCCCGACCTGTACGCCGTGACCAAGGGGGGGAGGGCACAAGCTCGCGCGCTTCAAGACAGTGCTCGAACTGCACCGTCTCCGCACCCAACCCCCCAAATGTTTTTGCCCTTGGGGGGTTGGGTTTCTTCCCGCTGCGCGTAGTACAGACGCATAGTCTACTGACTGACCAACCCGAGAGTGATCTGATGAAAAGCTGGACCCGTACGCTGACCCTCGCCGACGCGCATTCGTTGTTGGCCCTCGCGCAGCCACGCATGTCTCGTCCCGACTGGGAGCGGGCTTGCTACAAGGCTCTCGCCCACATCAAGAGTCGGCCCCGACAGACCGACCAGATCCGTCTGGTCCGCGAGAACTTCCTCGTGTTCACCGGTGACAGCCGGATCGACGGACGGGGGTTGTTCCTCCGGATGTACCGCAAGGCTTCAGCTGCGGGGCAGGAAGGGCTCGTCCGGGTTGCCTGGGCACTCTCCCGCGACATCACAGCCAAGGCTGTCGAGGAGCTGGTAGCTCCGGCCTTGGCGTCCGGAGACCAGGACATTCCCCTGATGCGCGTGGACAAGTTCGTCAAGAAACATGCGGATACTGAGGCGGCCGATGCGCTCCGCAAGACGCGCACAACGCTGCTCGACGCCCTCTCGGGCTTGGGGTGTGTCGAGACGCGCGGCACGGGGCGTCACCGCTTCATCACGGCGACACAGGGACACCCTGATGCGACCGTGTTCAGCTACCTGATCTTGCGGGAGTTGGATGAGACCAACCGGGACGCCATGTCCACGACCGATGCGACCACGACCGCACAGGCCGTACAGCTCACCCAGTGCAACATGGGCCACGCCTTCGTCTGCATCGGAGCCGCTCTTCAGACCGGGAGCCTGATCGCTCTCGACAACGAGATCGCGGTTCCCGAAGCTGCGGCAGCCTGATGGCCGTCTTCTTTCTCCCGGACACCTTGGGAACAGTCACGGAGGTCACGGTCGTCATTGCTTGGTCAGATGATGGGTCTACCGTCCCGTTCGGCACAGGGGACTACTACCAGCTCTCCGACTTCGATATCGCTAACCAGACGGACGGAACCTTCAACGGGCTGAGCGGGTCCACATGTGGATCAAGAGGGAGGTCCCCACCAGCTCTTCCGACATGGTCTTCTATTTCAGGGGAGGCGGGACCAACCAGGGAAACGTTCTCTTCCAGAGCGACGGCAACGGCGGGAAAATCTTGATCCGTCGAGGCAACACCGTTCTTGCCACCTCCACCCTCACACTCGACAACACCAAAGGATGGTGGTTGGAGATTGAGGCCGTCACCCAAAACAGTCCCGATGGCTTGTGTCAAGTCTACCTGGACGGGGTGCTCTGGGTCTCTGTCAGCGGGGTCGACTTCCTACGGACGGGCAACCCAGGCTTTGATCAAGTCCAATGGTTCGGTGATGACCACTTCGTCGACGATGTTGTCATCACGAGTCTCGCTGAGGGCCGTCTCGCTGAAGAATACTACGGCATCCTCCAACCCATCACAGGGAATGGGACCACAACGGACATGACCCCCAGTGCCGGCACCAACTGGCAGAATGTGGCTGAGAACCTCATAGATACCACCACCTACAACCAATCTGTTGGTGCGGGCGACGAGGACCTGTACACCACACGCCTGAACGCCTACGTTGATAGCGTTTACGGAGTGGTCGTACACGCTGTCTTGGGGAGGCAGGGGCAGGCTGATGATGCAGGGAACAACGTGCAGCTCTCGGTCCGCTCGGGATCAACCACGGGATCTTCTGACACCATCAACCTCTCTCCTGGCTACAGCCACAACTCGGAGTTCTTTGCTGAGAACCCTGACACAGCCTCCGCTTGGACTGAGTCCGACCTCAAGGACCTGAGCGTGGGTTTGAAAACCACCATTTAGGAGCTTCCTATGCCCTTGTTCTCCTGCGGCTTCGAGGCCGGATCCAAAGACTACTACACCTTGACCGGTTGGGACTTCAGCCCCTTCTCCTTTGTGGCCACCGACCAAGTCCACCAAGGGTTCGACGGGGAAGGCGGGTCTTATTCCATGTACATTGATGATGGGGTCACGTCGCCGACATTCGCATCTGCGGACGGGAGATGGCTCCATTTCTGGGTGCAGGCTGAGGCTGACGGCTCTCCCACGTGGCCAACCTTGTCCCTCCAGTTTTTTGAGCCCGGCACAAACGCCTCAAACGCTGTGGTGCTCTTCGGCAACCAAGGTCTCATTCAGATCCGTAGGGGGAACAACACCGTGGTCGCCACCTCCACGATCATCCTGAATACCGCCAGCGCCCATTGGGTGGCCATCTACATGCACGCAGACAACTCGGGGTCGTGCGAGGTCTGGTTCAACGGGGCGCTGATCGTGTCCTACACGGGGGATCTCCAAGATACCGCGACTCCCGGATGGCAGAGTGTTCGGTGGTCAGCCAACAACCAGGACCTCTACTATGACGACATCATCGTCACGACGGAAGAGGAGGGTCGTCTGGATGAGTGCTACATCGTGCCGCTGGCCCCTGATGGGGATGATGTGACGGCCCTGACGCCCTCTACAGGAGTCGACAACTTCGCTATGGTCGACGAAGTGCCTCCCTCAACCACGGACTACAACGAGACTTTGGTCACGGCCGAGGACTTCTACGACCTGGAAGCTCTCCCCCCAGCACCTTCAGCCGCGTGGTGGTGCTGGGGCACAACTCCTATGTGGCAAGGGATGGCACCATCACCACAGCGCAAATGGGGATCAAATCAGGTGCGACAACCGATCGCCAAACGGCGATCACTCTAGGAGCCGCAGCCACCTACGAAGAGGTGCAGGGGATGTGGCTCACTGACCCCAACACGAGCACCGCAGTCGCTGCGGTCGACACGGGCTCGGACACCGTCGCCATCGCGGGGGACCTGACAGCCATTATCGCGGACAACAGCTTCATTGAGATCACGGGGTCCACAGGCAACGACGGCACCTACGTGGTCGCCTCCACCACGTTCCCCTCTCCAAACACCGACATCACCGTCGCAGGCGACATCACCGACGCCACTGTGGATGGAAACGTCACGTACAACTGGACAGAGACAACGGTGAACGCCGCCAAGTCCGGCATCAAGTTCGCCTGATGGTGAGGGAGGTTCCACATGGCTGATTACGGCCGCGTCGCACATGACCAAGGCCAAGCTATCGTCATCGGCTTGGCCAAGGCCCGCGTCGCAAACGATCAGGGACAAGCGATTGTCGTGGGGCCTGTCAAAGGCCGTGTCGCCAACGACCAAGGCCAAGCGGTCGTTGCTCCCATACCAGAGTTCCGAGTGGCCACCATGTTCGTTGAGGTCTGGGTCACATTGCGGGAGGTCGCCCCTCCGACACCTCCTGTACAGCAAGGTAGCATCCGCATGGGTTTGGGGGCCCGCTCGGGCTTCCGGAAGAAGAACTACTGATCTGGGGGTTCGGGTTGAGCTTCCCGCGCGTAGTGCAGCCTATACACATAGGAGGCCACCTTGGAACAGACCCGACTCTTCAACCCACCCGTAGCCACAGGCATCACCGAACAGAACCCCAAGTGGGTCTGGGAAGACGGTGACGGCGACGGAAACCCACTCTACATCGTCGCTCACGGCCCCAACGTCACCTGCCCCGTCTGGGGGGACCTGCTCGGACCCAATGACGTGACAGCTGTGGTCCCGACAGGCGTGCTCAACGAGGCTGTCTTCTCGCTGGAGTACAAGCAGGGGGCAGAATGCATCTCGCGCCAGAAGCTCCTGTCGGGTGGGATGATCGCACTGCGAAGCTCGTACTGATGCAGAACTCCGAAGACATCACCCGTGTTGAACGGGCTCTGTTGTTCCTGCACCGCATCGGCATCCCCCTGCGTCGCACGGGGGAGCGCGCCAAGTCCTTTCTCCCAGGTGTGTGGATCGAGGGGGGAACGTTGATGTACAACCTGGAGGACCTTCGCTACCCCGGCGATCTGTTCCACGAGGCGGGACACCTTGCGATCATCCCCTCCATGTTCCGCCACCTCGTGCCCAAAAGCTACGACTTCGAGCCCGTCGAGACGACCCCTTTCGACGAGGCCCTCAACGCGTACCTCGAAGACAACCCCTTGATGAGGCCGGACTACACCGAGGACCCGGTCATCCGTGGCATCCTCCAGATGGGGGAGTGCGAGGCCATCGCGTGGTCCTACGCTGCCATGCTTGCGTCCGGTGGAGACCCCGAGCGGTGCTTCACCGAGGATGTGAAGGCGTACAATGGTGGCGGGGAGGAGGTACACCTGATGTTGGAAGCGTGCTCCCACTACGGCATCAATGGCCTTCAGGCGGGTGGTATGACGACCACCAAGACCTACCCGATGCTGACGCGCTGGCTTCAGATATGATCGACGGATCGACCGAGTTCTACTGCGATGGCTGTTTGCAAGACGCCTATGCGAACACCCCGCACAAGAAGCAGCAGCTCGCGCGCTGCTACGGATGTGATGAGATCATCCTCTGCTCTGGGCTCGATCCAAAGACGTTGAAGCCCAAGCCCCAGGAAGGAATGCCCTGGGACGTGATGTTCGGGGACTAGGTCTGTTGAGGGGCGGGATGGGGTAGCGGTCGATGAGGAGGTGCCTATGGGCATGTGCGGCTGTTCTGATATCCCACCGGACTGGAAGATCCCGGGGCCAGACGGCTCCGTGTACGCCATCCATCTGTACACACCATGCAGCTACTGCGAGAACCCCGGGGGAGTCGTGCTGTCGCATCTGACCCGTCCGGACGACATCGAGATGTTCGCAGAGGATGTGCCCGAGCTGAAACTCGAAACCCCGGGGCTCTTGTTCCCAGTTCTAGATGTGAAGGGGCTGAGGAAGATGATCAAGAGCGGGTGTGGCGGGCTCACAGGCTCATTCGAGGGCGATGAGGCTGACGTGGACTCTCGGCTCAACAGCAAGGAGCTGGCGGAGGCGATCTGTGATGAGCTGGACAACGATGTGGAAACCATGGTCTTCGAGACGTTCAGCGCCTTCAAGACCGAGCTACAAGCTCGGTGACGTGGCTGAACCTGGGCTCCGACACCCCCGTGCCGTAGGTCCACGTCAGCCCATCAATGGTGCGGGTCCCGTAGGAGCCTAGCTCGATGCCGCCCCACTCCAGATCAATCTGGGGCCATGCCGGGTTCCGAGAGTCTGTCTGCAAGGTCTCAACCACCTCGGCACCCTCCATGCTGAAGAAGTGTCTCGCGAAGGACAACAGCTCCCGGAGATCTTGATCCGAGCTGGTGTCGATCAACTCCACCTTCATGAACCGGTGTTGGTGGAGGTCGTCGAGCTGCCGTTCGTTGCGGAAGCACGGAGAGCAAGCAACGTACTTCCCAGGGGGGAGGAACCCAGCCTTGATGAGCTGGAGGAGCCCCTGCTCTGCGGACCCGATGAGGTCGCGCTCACCGACATGGAAAGACTCGATGCCAGCCGGCAACGTGAGCTTCGTCACCGAGGGAGTCACTGCCCAAGGCACTTCGACGTACCTGAAGCCCATGTGCCTGTAGAACTCCACAGCACGTGCGAGACGATCCCAGTGGATGGGCTGCGGGCTCCCGAATATCACCGTCTCCCATTCTTGAAAGCTCGGGCCGTCACTTCGTGCATGGCGCGGAGGTCTTCCATGGTGACTCCATGGGTCTCAGCGCAAGCAGCAAGGGCCCCGTACAGATCTGACATCTCGACCAGTGCCATGATGCGCACCCCCTGCTCCAGAGCGTCTTCCAGCTCCTCTAGCTCCTCTCGGATTTTCGAGGGTTCACCCAACACTCCACGCTTGATCTCGCGGAGGTGGTAGCCAGCTTTCTTGGGGGGTGTGTCCGTGCCCCCAGGTACTCCGCTGGGGCCACGGGTCGGGCGGGGGCCATGCATTTGGCGTGCTTTCTGATCCAGCGAGGCTCCACTCAGGCCAGAAGTCCCTCAGCTTCGAGGACCTCAGCGAGGAGGCTGGGGATCCTTGTCGAAAACTGGCCTAAGACGAGGTGCTCGGGACAGTAGAACCAGGGGGCTCCTTTCTGCATCCGGGACTCGAAGGTGACGGCGTCACCCTTCTTCCCAAGTTGAATCCTGACCGCCTGAACGGTTTGGGCCGCCAGTTGACACTGTTGTTCGGGGCTCATGGTGCTCTCCTACAGGTAGATGTGGGCGGGGGTTGGGGGCGGGGTCCCCGGCTTGGGTGCGGTGGCGTAGGGGGTGTGGTAGCCCTTGTCCTGGTCTTGGATGTACCGCTCTGCCTTCTGCTCAGCGTGGTACTGGACGCTCTTGACCAGCATCTCCAAAGACTCGCTGGCTCCCTCCTTCTCGTAGTTGGACCAGCTGAAGCCGCTTGGGGCTGCCACCGAGTAGCTGATCCGGCGTGTCGTGGTGCCCGCGAAGGAGTTCGTGCAGTTGTGCGAGTGGGCCTTCCAGCCATCTGGCAACACCGCCTTGAGATCGTAGAGGGTTCGGAGGTTCGGAGAGGACTTCAGGTAGCCCAAAAGTTCTGCGGACTGGGCAACCCACTCCTGTGCCTTCGTGTGGCGTGCGGCTTCCCATGCCGCCACCGCGACGTGGTGTGCATCCCACACGCGCTCCCACTCCACTTCGCGGGCTTGGACACGGGCCCGGCCTGCATCGCTCTGACGGGCCCTCAGAGCCTCCGGAGAGGGCTCCTCCCAACCCGACTGCTCCACGTCCAGTCGGAGCAGCTCTCGCCACAGGAGGTCGTAGCCTACGATCTCCTGTAGGCCCGCCTTGCGAGACTTGGCGCGCCAGGAGTGGGCGGACTGACCTCCCATAGTGATCGACACTTCCCACTCCCTCCAGTGCTTCTCGGCTGTGACCGAGACCTTGTGGCCAGACCACTCTTCGATCCACTCTTGGACGGCTTTCGGCGTCCAAGAGGACGGCTCGTCGGGCGGCCGGTAGTCATCGAGAGACACCCGCCAACGATGTTGGGCGAGCCGGCAGGCCAGATCTTCCACGTCGCGTCCGTACCCCTCAAGGATCAAAAGTGCTTGGGCGATGCCCACCCCGTGGGTGCGCAGGATGGCTGTCCGGATGGCTCCGCCAAGTCCCCAGCCCCACGTGTACAGCTCTGCCAGATCGAGAGCCCTTTCGGCGACAGCCTTTCCCTCCAAGCCCTCGAACATAGGGGCCTCTTTGGGCGGCTCCGGCGGTAGCTCGATGTCGTATCCCACGCTCACATCCATGCTCACAACCTCCACACCATGTACTACGGGCGGGCCCTTGAATCCAAACCCAAGATATGCAGATCGACAGCTGGCGAGTCAAGTAGTAGGCTTTCTGGGCCACGCGCAAGAGGAGGAGCACAGTGATCAAGATGACCTAGCCCTGGAGATCAACCAGGGCACAGGAGGGATCACCGTGCCAACCTCACCAGAGGACCGTGCCCGTCATGCGCTGCGCCGCGAGAGGACTCTCCGTCTCGCTAAGCGCTCCGCCTTCGGGTGTCGTTGCTCCAAGCGTCGCAAAGGTCGACCCAAGCTCGCTGGAGGCATGTGTGGGATCGGCGTTCGAGATCGGATCATTGAATGGCGGCAGGAAGCGCGTCGCCTTCGTGAGGACGCCCTCACGGGTCGGTGGGAGGAGGACCGTCCTGCCACGGTCCGTTCCGTCGCCACCAACAAGTCACCCCGGGTGTTCGTGTTGGAGAAGCAGGATCTCGCAAAGGATGGAACTGGCTACGGCTGGTTCGCCTACCGGAAGTATCGCACCAAGGCGGGCCTCGACATGGCTGCGAAACAGCTGGCCAGAAACGGCAGCTCGTGGCGTCGAAGTGAGTTTCGGGCAGCACTTCAGTAGATGAACTACGCTATCCTTGGGTGCGCTCAACCAGCACCCAGGGAGGCTGCACCATGCCAGTCATCGTCGAGACGGTTCTCACCACCCCTACCCTAGCTGGAGCTTGGGGGCAGCTTTGAGACACGTCTTGCTTTAGACAGACACTTTCCACTTGTGCTCGCAGAGGCGGCAGCGAAGCCGCTGGGCGAGACGGGTTGTTCCGGTCCCGTAGTAGAACCCGTTGCGGAAAACTGCGTCCTCGCCACAGGCAGGGCAGTCTGGCACGGTCTTGGAGATGTCGAGCTGCTCCCGCCATCTCCGGGCCTTGGGCTGTGGGGGGAATACCGGATCGATGTCCCGAAGAAGCCGTTTGGCAGGTCTCGTCGAGGTCATGATGACGTACTGGCCTTTGCCTTTGTAGTTGCCGTACTTGGCGAACCCGCCGTCGTAGCGGGCATTCAGCAGCCCCACCAAGAACTCGACCCCCTCCGCTGTGAACGAGGATGTGTTGAACTTCAACTCGATGCCGCTGGTGAACCCTCCCCGCATCTTTTGGTGGACCGAGCCGTCATCAGCCAGCCAGACGGCCACAGTAAGGGGGGAGATGCGAAGGGTCCGTGGCACACGTCTCGACCCACTGCCGTACCACGCATCGTAAGCATCCATGAAGTCGGGATGTCTGCGGGAGCAGAAGGCGACACGCCCATAGGTCTTCTCGTACCGTGGGTCGAACTGGGTGGTTCTTCTGAGGCTCTTGGCTGTGATGTAAGGCGAGAACACCTCCGCGATCCACTCCGCGTACTCCATGTCTCGATCCGTGCGGTTGATACGGAGCCGGGGGTTTTTCGCCTTCCCGCCGATGGACAAGTGCCCGTCTCCCAGCATCAACCCCGTCAGAACTTCTTGTTGGAACCCGGTTAGCGGCATGGCCTTTCTCCAATGGCCATAGGCCAGCAGCGACACCCACCCACTCACCATGCCAACCCTCATCATTGAGATCCGAAGCGCAGAGGGGGGAGCCGATTCCAAACTCCTCGTCCGAGAACAACTCAACATCTACTCCAAGTTCGCCACGCGGCAGGGGCTTGCCCTGGAAATGCTGAGTCAGCGAGCTGGGATGGTTGTGTGCCGTTTGACCGGACCTGCCAAAATCCTCGACCAGTTCGCACAGCATGAAGGGGGTGGGATGAGATGGCAGCGTGTCCCACCCAACGAGAAACGGGGCCGTGTGCACACGAGCACGGTGACTGTCGCCGTCTTGGCTGAGCCAAGGGAAGCGGATGTGCAACCCCTTGACCGAGATCTGGTCATCAAGACCACTCGATCGGGCGGTCCAGGTGGCCAACACGCGAACAAGACCGACTCAGCTGTGGTGGTCACCCACAAGCCGACCGGGATCACCGTGCGCGTCGAGACCAAGTCGCAGCACCGCAACAAGGAGTTGGCCAAGGACATCCTCCGTGCCCGACTCGCCGAACAGAAACAGGCCAGCCTCGACGGACGGCGCAACAGCCGTCGCCGGTCACAGCTGGGCTCCGGGATGCGAGCTGACAAGCGGCGCACGGTCGCAGTACAGCGGGGTCAGGTCACAGATCATGTGACGGGGAAGAGTACGACCTCCAAGCGCTACCTGCGCGGCGATGTTGAGGCTCTTTGGTCCTGATCTGCCATAGGTCTCCTATAGGTGGCGGGAGGTATGAAACCTTCCGCCACCGTTGTCGCCCAGTCCATCCGAGTTGCTGACCGTTGGCTCTGCTCCAAACAGGAGTTCGAGCTGAGCTGGTACGACCTCGAACACCTCGCCGATGGCAAGCACACGCTCTTGTACCACGGGACCACCAAGCTGTTTAGCAGGTTCGACGTGTCGAAGTCCCGCGAAGAGCTGGTGAAAGACTACTACGGCGGAGGCATCTTCCTCACCCCGAAGAAGTCCATCGCCTGGGACTACGCCACCGCGAACCGAAACATCGGGTTCGACCCCAGCCTGCTTGACGATCTGAGGCGGGTGAATCCGAACGCGGCGGCCTTTCTGACCAAGCTCACCAAGAGCGCAGACGAGAGTGATGTGTGGGACGAGGTGTTCGAGTCGCTTCCCCCACACGAGCTTGGACCGGCCTTCGCCTTGGACAAGCACCTTGGGGTGGATGCCAACGTCCTCAGCGACGTGGCACCCTACATCCTGGGCAGCAAAGCCAAGCCCTTGGGGTCGAGTAGCCCCATCAACATCTTCAGCCAGAGCACTGGAGCACCGGACTGGCTGTACGACCGGTTGGATGAACTCGGACTCGACTCGGACAAGTACCGACCGAAGGTCTACACGGTGCTTGTCAGCGGCCTCTACAACCCTTTGATCACCACTCGTTTGCCGGAGGCGCGGAAGGCTCGCGCCAACGGGTATGACTCGGTCGTCTACCACGGATCACAGGTGGTCAAAGGCGTGCCCGAGGTTGCCGTCTTCGACCCCAAGAAGATCAAGGTTCTGAAGTACGAGGTGTAGGGGTAGCGTGTTTGCTCGAATCACGCCCGCGACCTGTCCGCGCAGAGCAGCTGCTCCATCTGATGCACCAGGGGTGGGAAGCTGTTTCCGAAGAGGGTCGGCACAAAGTGGGCTCCGTACACGTTCCACGCGACCTCTGGGAGACACTGTCCGATCGACTGGGCGTCTACTTGAGAGAGCAGCCGGATGGGTCCTTGAAGTTGTGGGGAGCCTCGGTCGTCCTCCACCACTGGGGGCCGATAGAGCAGATCATGTTCAGATGCAGGGATGGTGTACATCGCGCCACGGGATGGATCGTCGCTCCTCGGGATCAGAAGCTCAGGCAGGCTCTCCCACCCGCCCTCCGAGTCGTTCACCTTGCGAGGAAGCCCGGTCCTGGGCCCGACGTACAGATGCCGGGTTTGGTTTTCAAGCCTCATGCGTAGTGCATGCGGAGGTAGTCAACCATGGAACTGTCCGTGAATCTCATCCGGCTCCACGCGGCGTGTGCCGAGTGAAGCATGTTCTACAAGCTCAAGGGCCGCTTTGAAGGCGACGAGCGCAATGATGTCAGCAAGCGGATGTCGGAGCTTACTCGCGAGATCACCCGGCTGGAGAACGCGACGGGAGCCCGCTCGCGCAACATCAACACCTTCCTGGCGGCTCTCGATGCGTAAACGAACCCTCGTCCTCACCCGTGGTCTGCCAGGATCGGCCAAGTCCACCTTGGCGCGGACCCTCGCCCCCAACGCCAACTTCGCGGCGGACGACTTCTTCGAGGATGCTGAGGGCAACTACAACTTTGATCTCTCCAAGCTCGGAGAAGCCCACGCGGACTGCATGGCCCGCACTCGCGCAGCGATGGAGGCTTCTGAACCGGTTGTGGCCGTCCACAACACCTTCAGCAAGGCGTGGGAAGCCGCCGCCTACTACGAGATGGCCGTAGAGCATGGCTACGGTGTGTTCGTCGTGGAGTGCCAGAACGACTTCGGCAACATCCACAACGTTCCTCAGAGCACCGTGGATCAGATGCGGGACAGCTGGGAACCTTTGGGCCGGGACCGAACGCCACTCCACCGCGTCGCACGTGCCCGGTTCTGCAACTCGATCAAGGCAGCACTCCGGCGGTCTTGAGGGCCTCAACGACGACCCCAGCAAGGCTCGTTGGGGTATGCGTGCCCTGCTCTCCATGCCAGAAGGCAAGCTGGGCGAGATCGTCCTTGTCTCCCCGGCCTACCCAGCAAGAGAGATGGAAGTCATGCTCGGGACTCTCGCATGAGTCTCGGAGACGAACCCACAAGTTGCCCGGGGCTTCGAGCCACCACTCCTTGTACTCGGACTCCCGAAGCTCCAACGTGATCCCCAGGGTGGCGAGCGCTCCAATCAACTCCCCCCGCCACTTCTTCAGGAAGGCTGGTCGACTTGCATGCCCTGCCGACCAGCTGATCCGAGCCAACACCGCGTTGCTGTAGAGCGCGTCGCCGGTCACCTCTGGACCCACATCGAGGAAGGGCGGCAGCTCCAACCCATCCATCAACTCTGGGACCTCTACTTCGAGGAGTCCCAGCCCGTGATCGAATTCGTCGTACTCCCAGACGAGCCCACCCCACTCGAACACCCCACGCGCCTTCAGAACAGGAACGCAGGATGGATCTGCCCGCTCTTCCATGAGCTTCACCGCAGCGACCTTGAGGAGGTGGGTCTCGTTCTCATCGTTGGCCCCCTTGCCCACCTGACGCTTGGTCGTGTGAATGTAGTCGTGGCGGCCACTCTGCGTGCCCTGGACGGGTCGGAACCATCGACACCGAACCCGCTCGCAGAGGCCCGGCTCGCTCGACAGGTACACCTGTTCGATCGAGGAGAACGACGGCCGGTGCTCCCGGGGAAAGTCGCCCATCTGGGGCAAGCTGTTGAGTAGGAACTTGTGTTCGACCTCGGTGGGCATGGATCTCTCTCCGTCTCGTTGGTGGGCTTGTACCCCATTCGAGGCCGGATCAAATCCCGGCGTCGTCAGGGACCTCCGCCCGAGTGTCCCACAGGGGGGCGTCTTTCGGACCAATGCCCACTGGATCGGCTCCTCGGTAGTAGCGGTCGGTTTCGTGGTCAAACCAATGGCCCGGCCGCACACCCGGATCGCGCTTGTCGCACTTCACCGCCGCCCAATAGACTCCTGGCATGGCGTTCATCTGGAGGCAGACCCGGCACCACCCGATGGTGAGGGGCACGCTCTGGACCGCCGCGCACCCGCCGTAGTGGTTGGTGTAGCCGCACACATCACAGGACGGATCACTCACTTGTGGACCTTCACGTGCTCGACCTTGTTCTTGTAGATCACCATCAAGTCGCGCACTGATCCACCCTTCACCTTGCGAGTGATGACCTCTTCGTCGAGCCGCACGAGGAGCTGCATCTCGATGTTGTTGGGCGGCTTGATCGGGAAGTCCCCGTTCGAGCTGAGCAGTGCGCCTCTCGGGTTGTCGAGGACGTACGCCCCATCGATCTGCGTGGTCGGATCAGGCTTCCCTGTCGTGATGACGTGCCCGTGCTTGCACGCGAACTGGCCCACCGTAGCCATGAGGAAGAAGCCCTTGTCGTCCTTCGGCACCGCGATGATGGGCGTGAAGGCCACCGTCACGAGGTCGACGTTGCCGGCGTCCCAGTCGGGGATCTCGTCCGAGATCTTCTCGGTCTCTCGTGCGAGGTGGTCTCGGAACTCTGTGGCCACCCTGTAGAAGGCCACGTGGGGGTCCTCACCGGGCTCGATCGTCACTTCGGCCTCGTAGTCGTCAGGGATCACGGTTGGCCTGTACGGACCCTCTGGGCCCACCCTGCGAGGCGGCTTCATCTGGAAGACGAACCCCTTCTCATCAGGGATCCACACTGGTCCGACCACCTGTGGAGCCTCTCCGAAGAACACGTAGTGGTTCTTGCCGAACATGGGCACGTGGCCCTGGAAGAGCTTCTCACGATCGACCGTCAACAGGCCGTTCATGTGGAGCACGTTGTCTTTGTTGGGGGGCCGTCTGGACATCAGGACTTCTCCGGCTTCTTCAGAACAGCATCCGCCAGCACACTGGTGGGAAGACCTTCCTCCCCCTCGCGCAGCTCATCAGTTCCCACGACGGTTCCTTCGAGCAAGAAGGGGCCCAAGCCGGTGGCATGCTGGAACGCACCCTCGGCTTGCTTGGGCTTCTTGACCCCGACCAGCTTCCAAAACTGGCGGAGGACACGGGTGTGCCCAGGCATGTCGAACCTGTACGTTTGAGCCCCACCCTCGGCGAGGCATTCCACGGTAGACGTGTTGGTCTTGCCAACGACCTTCAGGTACACGTCGTTGGCCCGTAGAACATGCTGCTTGTCGTCGGGGAGGGGGTTGTCGGGTGGGGGCTTCGGCTTCATTGATCTTCCAAGGGCAAGTCGGTGAGGTCAGAGGGGTTGCTGAACTCCTGAGCGTCATCCAGCATCACCATGTGGGTCATCTGGCCGCGTATAGGCTTGGAGCCCGGTGTCGAACACGCACGGCACGTGGTGTTGTCCCCGTCGACCGCCCCTCGATAGAAGCCCGGGGCGATGGTTTTCCTGTCCCCGCACACGAGGCATGTTGGTGGAGTCACAGCAGTCTCCTCTGAAGACAGGGGGACTCTACCCATGCTCATTGGGGTATGGTGTGGTGGGAGCGGATCCGAAGCCCAATAGAAGGCCCGCCCCCGGTGCGTATCCGGGGTCTAGGTGTGGACGAGGTCAATGCGAGAGCAACCCACGGACACCTCAGCCGAGACCGACTCGGCACCCTCTTCAGTCTTGGTACTTGCGGGGGAGACCCACCAACTCCGCGATCTGCTTGAACACCTTGTGGTGTGATCCGGGCATCGAGCTTCGACCCAGGACGTAGTGGATCAGCTCATGCCTTACGACCTCGACGAGGTACTCGCCCTTGGCCTCTGGATTCACTGTGATGATGCTGTAGGGCACTTCGTCAGTGGGTGGCTCGTGAACCCCGATGGCCGTCGGGGTCAAGCGTGTGGTGCCGAACCCGATGGATAGAGGCGCTGGCTTGCACGGGCGGCCCATGACTTGTCCACAGGCTGTGGACACGTCTGGGTACAACTCACGAACGAGGGCGCGAAGCTGCCTATTCCGCTGGAGGCGGTGCTCCAGCCCCTCGATGATGGGGGTGTAGTCGTACCCATCCGTCTGGAGCACTTTGGCGGTCTCGATGGTCCAGAGGAGGGTGCGGGTCCAGTGGTCCCTGTCGCCAAGCCCTCGGATGCCCGCTGTCTCGATGTCCCGTGTCGAGAAGATCGTCCGCGACAGCGTCCAAACATGATCGTGAAGCAGGCTCTGGCAGTTCACGGTGATGGCGGATCTGGCGGAAGGCCACATGTATCGCCAGCTTGTGCCGTCCATGTCCGGGCGAGTGGAGCCGGGGTACTTGAACCAACCCCCTGCCTGAACTGCGAGGTAGTCTGTTGCCTTGGCCAGCTCGAAGCAGAGATTCTCGATGCCGTCCCAAGACTTGAGGGGGTAGTCGTGCTGGACTTTCGTGTGCGACAGCAGCTCGCGGACATGCTGCGCATCTGCTGAGTTCAGGTACACGTCCTCGACGATCCGTCGGCCAACATAGACCGCCCTCTTGGGCAAGATCACCCGCTTCTCGGTGTCCGCAAGCTCTACTTCGTACCCAGCGATCTGCCCCCTCTTGAGGATGACCGCCATCACCCGGCCGCGTTTCCCAATCAAGTCTTCGGGCAGCTCGCGAGTGTGATCCGCGATGCGAGCCAGCTCCCCCACCTGCTCGTGGTCCCTGACGAGGTCTTCCGGGAGGTTGGCCTCAAGCGGCGACTTGTGGTCGCCCAGCTCTACGGCCATGAAGCGGCGTGCGATTCGATTGGCAGAAGGCTTGGTCACGGGGGCTCCTCGAAGTGGCGCTACCGAGCATGGATCATAGGCAAACCATCGGGGGGTACTGTTCCCCACCGCTCGGAGTAGAGGCACCTATGCTGTTCAATCCAAATCTCACGCCCGCGTCCCTCACCATCCTCTCCAAGGTGCAGGCCATCGCCTCGACCCTCCAGCGACGGGAGGAGCCTAGCTCCGTAGATCTCCGAGAGGTGGCCGTGTTGATCGAGAAGCACCAAGGGACGACCGACCTCGACCCCAGACACCCTCAGATCAACCAGATGCTCACCGCATGGAACCAGATCCTCATGGGGTGCCTCCTGAGGCATGGGGAAGACAAGCCCTACACGCGACTCATCGACGCCGTGTTTGGGCCGCCCGAAGAAGCTGCCGAAGAAGCCGCCGAAGAAGCCGCCGAGGAGACCCCATGACCCCACACTTCGGACACGACCTCGCAGAGAAGGTCCTCGCTGCCGGAAACCCCTGCTGCGTCGGCATCGACCCCCATCAGGGGCTACTGCCCTTGGAGTTTCAGCATCAGCCGGATGGAGTGCTCCGGTGGGGCATGCGGCTAGTAGACGTGCTGTTCGAGGCGGGTGTCCCCGCTGTGAAGCCCCAGTCAGCCTTCTTCGAGGCGCTCGGGCTTGAGAGTGATCTGAGGACCCTCATTCGCTATGCCCAACAGACCGGGCTCCATGTCGTTCTCGATGCCAAGCGGGGAGACATTGGGTCGACGGCGAAGGCGTATGCTGCTGCCACCATCTGCCCGACCGGTCCCACCCGCGCCGACTCGGTGACCGTGAACCCCTACTTGGGGCCCGAGAGTCTCGCCCCGTTCATCGAGACCTGCCACGACCATGGGAAAGGCATCTGGGTGCTCGTGCGCACATCGAACCCAGGAGCTGAGGAATGGCAGTGCAACGAAGGCCCCTCTGCGATCCGTGCACCAGCCTACCGCATCGCTGATTGGATCGAAGCCCAGAACGCCAAGCATGGTGGTGGCCACAGCCTCGGGCCAATCGGTGCCGTCGTTGCTGCCACACTGACCGAGTACGAGCGTGGGGGGCTACGGAGGTTGATGCCTTCCACATGGTTCCTTGTGCCCGG
>Ga0136558_1000594_pt1 | contig 19577 bp, 13 predicted proteins | sample AntRauTorckE6833_FD_101391 | JGI IMG/M metagenome (GOLD analysis project Ga0136558, IMG submission 101391) | Saline lake microbial communities from Rauer Islands, Antarctica - Metagenome Torckler E6 #833 | ecosystem: Environmental > Aquatic > Non-marine Saline and Alkaline > Saline | place...
GCTTTTGATGACATTCGCTTCATGAATCCATGAACACGAGCTCGTTTACGAGTCTTTGGTTGAAATGTTCGTTTCGGCATGACCGTTCTATCCTACAGGTGATAGTGCTTTGGTGCAAACACCACCGCAACAACCCACGTTAAATTAACAATAATTACCCACCAATACTATCATCTTATCCCCATATACACAAGATATATCCACAGATTGTAAGAAGTTATTTTTTATTGTGTATAACTTGACATCTGTTTCGTGATTCTGCAGACGCTACAAAAAATATAAAACTTTTTACTTGTGGAAAAGTACCGTTCTTTTGCTATAGTAGGGGGAAATCGCTGAACAAACTATTGAGGGAGAGATATGCAAGACCACCTTTGGCAGACCGTGCTAGGAGAGATAGAACTATCCGTTACCCGAGCCAGTTATGTCACGTGGTTCAAGAACACTCGCCTCCTCCGCCAGGAAAATGACCGCATTATTATCGGTGTGCCTAACGTGTTCATAAAGCAACAGCTCGAAAAAAAGTTTAACGACCTAGTCCGCGCCACGCTCGTCAAGAACGGAATCGACCCGAAAGAAATCGAATACAAGATACACTCTGGCTTTGCCATAAAAAAACCAAAAGAGATTGACCAGCCGGTTCTTCATATAGATACGTCTAGTGGATCAGCCTCAAAGCCCGTTACTTCATCACTAACACATAAATACCGTCAGGGACTTAACGAGCGTTATACGTTCGATAATTTTGTCGTCGGATCAGGGAATGAGCTTGCCTACGCCGCGTGCCAGGGAATCGCACAGAAACCAGGATCCAAATACAACCCGCTCTTTTTATACGGTGGTGCAGGTATTGGGAAAACGCACCTGATTCAGGCTGTCGGTAATGCCGTTATAAAACAAAACAAGAATGCTCATGTGGTGTACGTATCGACTGAGCAATTTGTGCAAGAATTTATCGATGCGGTGCGGTTCAAAAAAAACACCGATTTTGCTAGCTACTACCGGAACGCTGACGTCTTAATCATCGATGACATGCAGTTCATCGCCGGCAAAGACAAAACGCAGGAAGAATTCTTCCATACCTTTAATGCCCTACACCAAGCCAACAAGCAGGTCATCATCAGTAGCGATAAGCCACCGCGTGAAATCCCTACCCTTGAGGACCGCCTGAAAAGCCGGTTTGCCTGGGGTATGTCAATCGACATGCAAAACCCAGACTTTGAAACCCGTTGTGCAATCATTCAGACCAAGGCGGAGATTACCGGTATAGAATTGCCTTCTGATGTCGTTGCCTACCTAGCGGAACTTATCCAGACCAACATCCGTGAGTTAGAGGGCGCGCTCAACCAACTACTGGCGTTTTGTGAAATGCGAGCACTCAGCCCAGACGTATCTATTGCCACAACATTACTAGGGGCAACCAAATCCCGACCAAAGCATATTAGTTCTAGGCAAGTCGTGGAGCGAATCGCCAAGTATTTCTCTGTTTCTGTCGACGAAATTGTCGGCCCTAAGCGGGATAAAGACATCGTGGTGCCCCGTCAAATAGCCATGTACATGCTTAGGAGTGAACTCCACCTGAGCTTCCCGAAAATTGCCAAGGAACTGGGCCGGAAGGATCACACCACCGCCATACACTCCGTCGATAAAATCGAACGTGAAATTTCTTTCGACCCGAATATGAAAGATACTATCAGTGCCGTAAAGGAGAAACTTTATGCGTAATACATCCCGAATTTTCCTGCTAATTATGTGGGTACAACCCGCCCAGAACGTGTGTATAAGCACTGGTACAAAAAATAGCCATGTGGGTACAATCCAAAAAACGCGTAGTGCGGTGGGCACAAGTCAGTCAATTCTACACGCTCTGTACAATTGTTTTACTCGACTTGTGGACAGCCTAAAACAAAAATCATATCTGTTATGTAATGTTATACCCGTTATCCACTGGGCTTATAAACACATAAACTATTCATTTAATTTCTTTTTATTAATAAACCATAATACAAGCAATTCAGTGGGGATAACACAACAAACGAGAGGGATATCGATATGAAACTACAAGTAACTCAAGAAAACCTAAACAAAGCACTTTCCACCGTTAGCCGAGTCGCAACCAATCGAGGTACCCTTCCGGTTCTAGCAAACGTACTTATCAAAACAACCGATAATCGACTTAGCGTGTCAGCGACCAACCTAGATATTGCGATTACACAGTTTGTAGGTTCAAAGATAAACGAAGAAGGAGCCATCACGGTCCCTGCCCGTTTGTTCCAGGATTTCGTAAACAGTTTGCCAAGTGGTGTGATTGATCTGAAGCTGGATGATTTTAAGCTCAAGATTAAAGCTGAGAGTTACGCTTCGACTATCAATGGTATATCTGCTGAGGACTTCCCGGTGATGCCTGCTATTTCTCAGGACAATACCTGGAAATTGCCAGCCAAGACATTTAAGGAAGCATTGCAACAAGTTGTCGTGGCTGCCTCTAATGATGATGCACGTCCGGTGTTAACCGGTGTATTTCTACATAGTCACGAGAACAAACTCTATATGGTTGCCACGGATAGTTATCGATTAGCTGAGAAGCAACTTGGCGATACTAGTGATGACACTTCCCTGCTCGTTCCGGCTAATGCTATGCAAGACTTACTAAGGATTGTGTCTGATAGTGATGAAGATGTGGTGGTGTATCACGACGATCAGCAGGTGCAGTTCCGCGTTGGAGAAGTTGAGCTTGTTACGCGCTTAATTGACGGTAACTACCCTGATTACCGGAAGCTTATACCGGCGAAGTTTGCAAACACGGCTCGCTTGGAACGCCAGGAACTTGCCAATATCGCCAAAGTGGCTAGTTTATTTGCACGGGAAAGCGCTGGCAGTATCGTGGCCTCTGTCGATGAGAAAGATAGTAAACTGCACGTCCGATCGGTTGCTTCTCAACTGGGAGATAATACCTCAAGTGCAACCGCGAAGGTTACTGGCGAAGATAGCATCACCCTTAATTCTCGATACTTAATGGATTCCCTGTCTGTACTTCACGGTAAAGAAGTTGAATTTTGTTTTAACGGTAAGCTGGAGCCAGTACTTATTCGCGACCCGGCTAACCCTGATTATCTTCATGTCATTATGCCCCTTAAAAGTTAGAAAGTAGTCTGTTGACGGTTCTCTGTACCTAAACAGACTAAAGCTGCCAAAAGAAAGGTCGGTCTGTCATACTACTACTATGAGAATAAGACGGTTTGAAGATGTATTATCGTGGAAAAAGGCTGTAGATTTGTACGCTTCGGTTCACGATAAGTTTGAGGGTTCGCGCGAGTATTTTTTTCGCGACCAAATGCTACGAGCAGCCCTATCGATCAGTAACAATATCGCTGAGGGCCTTGACCGTTCTACCAATAAAGATTTCCGACACTTTCTAGTTATAGCCAGAAGTTCGGCCGCTGAAGTTCGGTCTATGTTGATAGTTTCAGAAAAAATTACATTATTGCCTTCTGAAAAATCTCAGAAATATCAAGAAGATGTAACCACAATATCAAAACTATTAACTGGCTTCATTAAGTCCCTTGATTCCACGACACAGATGACTAACAACAGAAAACACTTCACAAAATCATGATTGTTTCTTTGCGACTGCAGAATTACCGATCGTATACAGACGATAGTTTTGAGTTCGACCCTTCCGTTAATATCGTTGTTGGCCCGAACGCCAGCGGAAAGACAAATCTACTGGAAGCGATACTACTGTCTTGTACCGGCAAGTCATATCGCGGGGGTGACGAAGAGCTGGTTATGCATAATAAACCGTGGGCGCGAATTGATACTCAGACCGATACATCTCATCGCGTTGTAAAGCTACACAGACAGACCCCGAGATTGCAGAAGTCGTTCGAGCTGGACAGGGTAGCATTAAGTAGATTACTGCCACCAAAACAGCTCTCTGTGGTGTTGTTCGAGCCAAATCACCTATTAATGCTTCACGGCGGACCAGACATGCGTCGTGAATATATGGACAGCCTCATAGAGCGAACCGTTCCTGGTTATGCGAAGCTCCGACGGGACTATAAACGGGCGTTGTATCAGCGCAACACCCTACTCAAAAATGGCATTACTCAGCATGACACGATGTTTGTCTGGAATGTCCGTTTAAGCGAGATTGGTGGGATTATTGTGCGGGAGCGAAGTAAGCTTATCGACGCCATATCCGACCAGGTAGATGGTTTGTATGGGCAAATTTCTGGGTCAAAGAACGCGCTTTTCATCCAGTACAAGTCTCAATGTGACGTGCGTTCTTACAGTAGTGAATTATTAAAAAAGCTGGAGCAAAACACTGAAAAAGACGCGCAACGCGGCTTCACAAGTTATGGACCACATCGCGATGATTTTGAGGTCAGCCTAGACGGCCACCCAGCTAAAGATGTTGCCTCGCGTGGAGAGGTTCGGACTATTATACTGACGCTTAAAGTTATAGAGATGCAACTGCTGGAAGCGTCGGCACAAAAAAAGCCAATATTGTTGCTAGACGACGTCTTTAGTGAACTTGACGGTGCCCGGCGCAAACACTTAACCGACTTTTTAGAGGATCATCAAACGTTCATAACAACGACGGACGCCGACATCGTCGTCAAACAGTTCATGAAAAGCTGCCACATCATCCCCGTCAGCAAAAACTAGTCGACAGTAAATACCAGATCGTATACTGCGTTATCAAACCCTAATTCAATTAAACGTCCTTCAATGTCTTCATTAACGACGGTTATTCTATTTCTGTCAAGAAAATATCCATCCGGAGTTTGCATACGCTCACCGTATTCACCAAGGATATGTACGAAGGACTCGTATACTGAAACCGTGGATATATACTCCTCGGAATTTAGGGTGCTAACAATTTTATCTATTGGTTCGTTAGTTAATGATGTTTCGTCTATATAGATGGCGTATCTCTTTGCATCCGAATCAACAATACACAGCGTATAGCCCGGCTCCCCTTTACGAACGTTTATGCCACAGAATTCGTAGTCTTCAAAGGAATAGGTGAAGAAACCTGATCCACCCCTCGGGTTAAGTAACGCAACCCCATCACTCGTTACGGCAAGTAATCCGTTTGGTGAATCTTCAATTTGAAGTACATCAGATATTTTTGATTTCAAGACGGGTCCATCAGTCGTTACATCGTAAATCTCCAGCAACCCAGGCTTACCTATGCAAACCAAATTTTCGCCACATAGTCTTGCCTGAGATACCGGGAAGTCAAAGGTGATATTACGCACGGAGCCATCTTTGTATATAAATACCTCGGTTGTATTAATTAATGGTCTGTTTGTCTCATCATCGTTAATATATTGGGGCGCTAGGTACTGACTACCTCTTTGAAACTCAGGTATTGTACCTTGAGAATATGCCATTATGATTGAGTCGTCATCACCGACAGAGATACTCTGAAGATTAATTCCCTCTATTGACGGCGTGTTTAGTGAAAGTTCTTCTGGTGGTTGATACGGAGATTCATATAAAAATACCTCATAACCTAATCTATCAAAAATCAAAAAACCATCTTTATAGGCTGTTCCGTAATACGTCGTCCCTGAAGACAAGTCTCTCAGTACCCTACCATTACTGATATCGAGCCTGCCTTCGTTCGTGAGCGGATACACGCTATGAATAGGTGGAGCTTCTGTCGATTCCGCGCTACTCCTTACGAGAGCGAATGTTTTTCCATCATGCTGGAATGATGAGTTAAACGTAGCGCCACCATATCCGTAAAGTCTATTGGTGATCGTTGGATTATTCTGGTTGCCGGGTGTATGCGTGACACCCAGGTCAACGATATCATTACAGAGCCAGCTAAATAAAATATCGTTATTATAATGCATGCACGAAAGTGGATTATCCCCGATGAATTTTCGAGACTTCTCCGTTTGCAGATCTGCATCAATATATCTGGTCTGTAACATCCCTGGTGCCTGGGCTGTACTAAAAAAACTCCCTCTGTTTGCTTGCACAAGCACATTATAGTTTCCTCTCGGCGTAAGTAAACGAATCGAATCATTGTCCGTCGTCTGATTACGGACAACTTCTCCGATATCATTTGTTAATACTATAGTTTTTTGTTCGGAATCATCACTGTCTATGGTTATCTCGATAAAAGAGTAGTTATAGAAGAGCAGTGCCCCAGTTACAACAAGAAGCACACCTATAAATAAGATGACGTGATTCTGTTTTATTCGGAATTTTTTTTGAGTTGAAATATCCATTATGGTGTTCCTAGGTGTATGTGTGGACCAGTTGCCCCGGTTGTGTCGGGTGTATCTAGAAATACGTTTGTACAGTCTGACTCGACGCTACTTGTTCTACTAATGTAAGTGTTATTTGGGACACCAAGTTCACAATTACCAGGAAGTAATGCCTTCGCTTCATTGACGAGTCGTTGTATGTTCTCTGAATGGCTACCAAAGCTACCTTGCATTGTATCGCCATTTATAGGCCTTGACCCAGATAAGTCCACTGCTTTACCTCTCCAATGTCGACTACCTGAACCAGAACCTACACTACTTGATGTACATCCTCGATGTAGGGATGAAATTGTGTAACTGTTTGTATTTGCGAGGGCTACCAGAACTCTCAGGAGTTCAGCGTCAATCGTATAGTCGCCACTATTGATGGTTGGACATGGTCCTAGTCCAGCAGCGATATTTTCTAACTGATCTTGGTAATCACTATTCACATTCGGCGAGTCAATCAGCGCCTGAGCCAGCTCGGCTGAGTCCCCGTCAGGAAGCCCACCTGCGCAACTGCTGGCGTTTCCACTAAATCCTCCGGAGCTAACACTAGAACTAGAGCCATATTGAGTCAAAATCCCTCGGGCATAGTCAATTCTTTCTTCGTGATGTGTTTGTTCTGAGCGCTCATAATATCGATCTACTGCTACCGCTGCCGCTTCGACAGTATCAGTTTCTAGTAGCCTATCGTAAGCTACACTTTGCGAACCCTGGAGTTCTTCCCATACGTATTCAAGCTGGACTGCGAGTGTTTGATAATTTGGCTTTTCCTTAAGTCCGGGTAGCCTCCCTCCTGGGTCTCGCCACTGTGCTATTCCGTATGCTCCATTGCCTCCTCCTGCTGGGTTGAACGCTTCCGGGTCCATCTGTGATTCGAGTATAAAATTACCAATAAGTCCAGCTGAGTGTATAGGTATGAGACCTTTATCGATAAAGAAGTTGTATCCTCTTTCAATATTATCCGATCCGATTAGCTCGCTTGGCCCATAGCAACCTCCAGTAGCCGTATCCTCAATATCATAGTAGTAAATACCGGATCGGATCAACCGTCGTTGATCTTCCGATATTGCTTGAACCGTTACCGTTGATAACCCAGACATGAGCAACGCTACAAATACTATAAGAATATGCCAAGCGATGTACTCACATCCATTATTTGAAGTATGCGTATTACAGTGTTTCATTATTGGTAACTACACCTATTATCAAGTGGCAATGCATCCCAGTGCCATGATTCAAACGAAAGTTGTTTAAATCCATAGCGGTAGGCATTTTCTCTCATCCATTGGTGCTGGGGTGTGTTGGCGGTCTGGGGGTTGCTGCACGTTCTACCATATTCAGCGCCTTGCCCATAGCCCATATCCTGAAAATCTATCGCAACACCTGCTTGATGACTCGAGTAGCCTGGAGTTGCAACAGAAGTGCTACCCGGCGACCAAAGGCTCGTTTGATGTGCATGTGATCGAAATGTACTTACGGCTCTTAGTTGAACACCATCAGCAGCGGCACCATTCGCAAGCGCGAACCAAGCGCCGGAGACCCGCGAGTTAACGATTGCGTTACCGCTTGCTCCTTCTGTGGTCCAAGTATTGCCCAGATTATCAGCCGGGCCACTGCTTGATATGTTTGGGAGAGAACAGAGCCGAACTGTAAATTCTCTCCCACTCGTATATCCAACATTTTCCCCAAGATCATCAGTTCCAGGCGCGCAAGAAATATCCGATCCGTCAGTATAAGGGTCGCCAATAATAAGGCCGGCTGTTGATCCTTGTGGGGTTGATGACGTTGGTGCTTCCATGCCTACATCTTGACAGGCTTCATCACTAAACATCTCAAGGCAAGCCAATGACTTTACGGTAATCATATCCGCAAGATATAGTCGGTAGCGCAGTAGGTCTTTATTGTTAGGGTCGTCACAAAAACCTTCCTCAAGTTCATAATAGTTAAGTGCTCCCTCGGCTGCCGTAACAACTCTTCCGTTGTTAGGGTTGATTGTTGTGTTGAAGCATTCGCCATATTCTTCGTTTAGGCTTTCGAGTTTTGTCTCAACAATGTCAGCATTTTCGTAAGGATCATACGTCTCACTAAGCCCATATATTTCTTCTATGCTAAAACCGAACCGAGGGAACCCATAGTCGTATTCAACATTGGTTTGAGCGTATACATCAGTGCTTGCAAATAGCGCACTGTTTATGTTTTTGAAGACAGAAAACGGTAGTGTGATAATACTTGCAATAGTTTGGGTAGGATTGGCCTGTATGTCATAGGTTTGTAAGGCGATTTTGCCTGAGACAGAATTGACATCTTGAACATCAAATAATCGTTGAGCCAAAGATTTTTGTGATTGATCAATGAGCAGCATCTCTCTCGATGCAACCTGTAGTTGCTCCCCTTCCTCGTCAGTTAATTGTCTCCCCCCCATACTTATAAAGGAGTCATTTGAGGCAAGCCGAGTGCCATACATAGCATAATTACCAAGCAGCGCACCGGTCGGCTCACCCTCCACCTCCTCGCCAGCCAGCGCACGCACAACCCAGTCTATGGCATAGTCAACCGGATTAACGCCACCGGCACTAAGACCCAGTAAAATTCCTTCGATTGCTATGTTTATTGGTCCGCCTAAAATAGTGAGTATTGCCTGTCCGAATGTCCCACACGCCCTATCTACTTGGGGTATGCTATTGATTCCGCGTACTAGAGCAGGCTGTTCACCAACTCTTCCAGGCTTGGCGACGTCCGGCATGATGTTGCCCGCCGGATCTTGGCCGTTTGCTGCTCTTACTGAGTCTGCGGCAAAGGCACTAGACTGTAGTTCTTCGTCGTACATAGTGTTGTGTGCTCTTCCCAAATCATCAAGGCTAAAGCCGTCTCCAGACCGAACTTGGTCACCTATCGCCGCGTACTCGACGCCAATCCTCATCAGCGGGAGAATAATGTTAAGATACATTACCGCATCCCTCGCTTCGTATATACCTTTTACCAAGCAAATAACACCTGTAATTCCCGCGCCACGGTTTACGTTGGTTCGTAGTTGTCGTAGTCGTTGTTTGCCACTGTCCACGTTTGTCCTGGCATCCTCCGCCACCCTGTTGGCTTCATTGACAGGCTCGTCGGGGGTTTGATTTGTGATATCCCCTTCTTCGTTCACCTGAGTTTCACCTTCGAGCCGTGTATTTGGTGTATCGACGCCGGTACGTCTCGTTTCGGCGAGCTCTCGATTTCTTCGATCATAAAACGTTCGTATATTTTCTCCAGTTTCACGAACCGGATTACTCAGTGGTTTAAAACTTACATTTGCTCTTACTTTAAGGACTCTCGATCCGATAGCGGAACTTGCTCTGTTTAGCCCGAGAGTCTGAACGGCTGCATTTGTTACTTTACGACCCTGAGAAGCACGTCCTCGCCCTTCAAGCGGAACATCGAGAATACCATCACTTGATACGTTAAGGCTGTCAACATCTACACCGTCTATTCTTAAATTACGCATGAATTCTTGACCTTGAGGCGTGGTAAGGTCGGCAGTTAGTCTTCGGAGTGTTCGAGACGATGATCCGTCTGGATTTGTGAAGTCCAGCTCTAGCCCTGATTGGAGTAGTCTAGACTGATATCTATCGGCAACACGGTTGCCTAAAAAGCTCATATTTCTTCGGTTTGGAGAATCACCAGATGTTGAATATTTGATGAGTTTTCCGGTTCGACTCCTACCGAACAGTTCATTTGGGCTAAAATGAGTGTTTTGTAATATTTGTGAGAAGTGCATCATCTGAAGTGGCCCCGATAGAAGTCCGAACATGCCGAACCCCCCACCAATTAGTAGCCCTATTATCGATCCGATAATACCTTTTTTATTATCTTTAATTTTGCTACGAAAGGATTTTTTATCTGAAGCAGGTTTATCTTCTGTTTCTGCAGATTTTGTGTCTTTCGATCGGTTGTTTACATTCGCCTCGGCCTTACCTAGTTCGCTAGGATTCAAGGATTTATTTTGTTTTTTATCTGGATGCTTATCGGGGAGATTATCGTCTGTTGCGGACGGAGACTTATAGGTTGCCTCTAGGTCATCGTCATGAGAGCTTCTGCCTTTGTACCACTCGGGGTTACCTCCGTCATAGCCGGCTATTTCTTCTTCTCTGTTTTTTAGGTCGTTAACCACGGTTGTTGCTCATTATACGCCTGGTGATAATCGGTTGTTTAGGTCGATGGTTCCCTGTTGCCCTTGCATTTCTTCAGCTTGCTTCATTTGCCTTATTTGATCAGGGTTGGTTGTAATCAGTGCGGTTTCGGACTGGCTGGCCGTAATTTGGATGTGTACGTGGTTTTGTCCAGCAAAGAACAAGCCCTGCCCTACTGGGAACTGGCTCAGGCGCTTTTTTTCTTCACTTGTTAACTTAAAGGTATCTGATAGCACGTCAACAGCAGACGTTGATTGCTTGAGGAGTATTTGCATGGAGGCATTGGCTACAATTGCCCGTCCCATCCGTGAGCCCATGAAGTCTTCGACGTCTTGAGTAATAGTCGTAATACCAAGGTTGTACTTACGTGCTCGCTTGGCGAGGCTGAAGAGGAAATTGGCAGAATCTTCGTATTTCATGAGTTGCCACGCCTCATCCACGATGAGCATGCGTTTTTTCTGGTCAGATTTGGTTTTGTTCCAGATGTAGTTCAGGACAATGTACATAGCAACTGGACGAAGCTCATCCTCGAGGTCGCGGATATTAAATACGACAAGCGGGTTATTGATATTAATATTTGATGGCTGAGAGAATATACCAGCAAATGTTCCGGTGGTGTACTTACGTAGACGCTGAGCAAGCTGAGGTCCGAGTCCACCCATGTGCAACAAGACATCATAAAGATCGGCGATAGTTGGCGGTGGAGATTTATGCGTTAATGGGTCGTTGGTGATGCCAGCTTTGGCATATGTTTCAATCAGCGCCGCATCGAGGTCGGCTTCTTCCGCTGGAGTAAGCGCCGGCATAGCGGCGGCTGTTCCGCCAACCATTTGAGATTGCGCCCCACCCATCATAAGTCGAAGCAGTCCGTGAAGAGTTATGAGGTTGCTGCGAAGGGCGTTGTCTGCTTCCTCGGTGTCAATAACTTCGGGTAGATCAAATGGATTAATGCGGGTCGTAGAGTTTAAGCTAAGCTTCACATACGCACCGCCGACGGCTTCTGCCATGCGTTGGTATTCGTTTTCTGGATCGATGATAAACACCTCAGTGCCAAGCATCATGCTGCGCAAAGCCTCGAGCTTTACGGTGAATGATTTACCGGCACCAGACTTTGCGAACACGACGGAGTTGCCGTTCTCGAGCGAAAACCGGTCAAATATAACAAGCCCGGAGTTATGCATGTTAATGCCGTACAAAATGCCATTTTCTTGCGTTAGATCAGCTGATGTAAAGGGAAAGCTAGTAGAGAGCGCTCCGGTACTGAAGTTACGACGGATTTGCAGTTGGTCAGAAAACTGCGGAACGGTGCTGTTGAGGCCCTGCTCTTGCTGCGAAGTCGCTGGCTTGGAGTAGACTAACTGCTGGCCAAGCATAGACTCGACTTTATGTGAGACAAACTCAAGTTCGTCCATGGATGAGGCATAAATGGTAAAGTACAAGCCAAACCGGAAAAACCGCTCTTCGCCGACCTGCAGTTTATCTCGCATTTCTTCTGCGTCATGGATAGCCGCTTGTTTGCCAGGGTCGCGAACTCGGCCTTTTTCTGCCTCGATCTGAATACCAGCCTCAAGCTGACCGACCTTTTTTCGTAAGTTTTCAAGGACGACCTGACTCTCGACTGGATAAATAAACATAGACAAATCCATGATCTCATCAAGGTTTATCATGTTGCTCAACCAGCCGGTATAGACTTGTCTCGGATAGCCATATACATAGTAAGTACGAGCGTAGCGTGTTCCTAGCTGAAAGTGTGTTGACTGAAGTTCAATCGAGCTCGGCGCGATAAAATCTCGTAATGCGGTGACACCTTTCTGAAAGGCGGCGCTGACTTCTGCTTCTTCTCGGTACCGCTGTTGTTGGGCGATGGCGACCGGATCAGCCGATGGCATATTTTTCTTTTTTTTGCCAAAGGCCATTACTGAATCTCCCTATTTAGGCTTGGTTGAGATGCCTGCCCGACCCCTTTAGTTACGACAGGTGCCGTAAGGTCGTCGAAGTTTTTCAGTTGCTGACGGGTGGCAGTATCGGGGTTGTAGGTGTCGTAATATAGCTCGATAAGTTCTTGCGTGTCTAGAGGTAATCCAGGTACACCACATTGCTGTAGTCCGCTCAAAACGGCTTGGACGCGGTTGCGGAGTTCGTCTTTGGCCGCGTTCAGGTCCCGCTCGTTAATGGTGATGTGGTGGCCTTGTTCGCCGGCGATACTTTTCTTCATATTCGCAAAGAAGCCTTTGCTTGAGCTAACTGCCCCTTTTAGGTCGACCTTAGGAAAGTATGGAATAATGACGTAAAATTTCTTATCCATGATGTTTGTCTGGCTCACGAGGTTTTCGATATAACCCAGATAGTCATCCATTAATAATGCGAGAAGCATGTTGTCGTGTTCAGTCCGAATTTTATCCAGTTTTTCGATGTAGGGGCGCATATCAACTTTTTGAGACCGGAGAAAGATTTGTATATCAAAATATAGTGAGTTCAGGAACCCTTGATAACTGTATTCGACGGCGTCACGTTCTTGGGGGCTCATAAGGTCAAAGTTGATTGACTTAACCATGACGACACTCCGGAACGAGCCGTCGTTCATGATGACAATGCCGTCGCGTATCTCGGCTATCTGCAGTGTGTTTTGGGTGCTATTGGGGTTGGATTGCGTCTGAATATGCGGTGCCTGAACACCAGGCTGCTGAGGAGTATAGCCTGCTCCGCCAGCCACGGCTGGCTGCGGACCATACGCACCGTAGGCAACGCCTGGACCTCGTTGCGGACTGTTCTGGGCTTGTGTATTTATTGTGTTTGGATTCATCTATGTTTTATCCACCCTCTAGGTACTAAAATCGTGAGACATGTTTAGTGAAGTGATACAACCACTTCGTCAGCCGGGGGGTCTTTCCTGACTTGGTTAGCCTCTCTGCTTAAGGACTCGACACTTCGATTATTATCCCTCGACAGTTGCTCCACTAGTATATCAGCTTTAGCGGTTTCAGGAACAGGTGGTTTAGGGGCTTTTTGGGATGTGGGCTGACTTGGCTGATTGGCTTTAGCTCTTGCCTCGAGGTTTTCTTTTTCTTGCTGTTCTTGTTCGGACAGAGGGCTGATTCGTTTCATGTGACTGTATATGGGGTGCGGTTGATCTTTTTGCTTATGAATTTTGTCGAGTAGTTTTTTCTCCGTCTCTGAAAGTTGTTTTGCGGGGGGTTGCTGTTCGGTTTTTGTTCCCGGAGTTACGACAGGAGAAGCGCCAAACGTAGCGACGTTACTTCCTTGTGGCGCATCCGCCTGACGCATAAACCAATAGTCGTTCTGGGTGCTCCCTTCTTTATCGCTTGTGCCCTGTGTCGACGGGGTGGTGCTTTGGCTTATTTTGCCGAGCAGTTGATCTCGGTGGGTACTTTGTGACTTTTGAATCATTTGGTCAAGCCGTTGAGCTTCTGGGTTATTTTTTTCGTCTAGCATGTCCGCAGAGGCACCAACATCGAAGCTAGCGACATCATGGGGAAGGTTTTGAGATTGCACTAATCTGTCAGAGGTTGAAGATAGGTACGATGGTTGAGTTGGCAAATTGATATCGGCATTTTTAATTGCCCAACCACGGCTGTCGATAGTGCTGGCGAGGGCCTTTAAACGACTCTTGACTTCGACATTACTCAGGCCGTCAGTATAGTGTTTTTCTTCGTGTTTTGGCACGGTAATGGTGACAAGCTCTTTAATGCCGACCTGGTCCCATATACGTCGCCGCGGGCGAAAGAAGAACCGCAGTTTAGCCATCATCCAGACTTCTGTCGACTGTTCTTTGCTCCACGGAAAAGCGAGCAGGCCAAAAAACAGTGTTGGTGGCAAGAATATAACCAGCAAAAACGCCAGGTTGTTTATAAGTGACCAAAAAGATAGATATCCACCGACAATGGTAATACACGCAAAAATAAATTGCTTGAGTGTCAGCGGCCCGAAGAGCTTGTCTTCTGCCTCGATGTCTTGGATTACTTTATATGTTGCCATTTATTAAATTATAACAAACATAACCAAGAATAGCCCCCAAAGAGTATGGCTACAAAAGCACATGTTACCGCAGGTTTATTATAAACCTACACTATGTCGTGATGCCTGTGTCGTCATCTTCAACAGGCTCAGACTGCCTACGGCGAAACTCTTCTGCTCGTTGATGACTTTTTTGAATTCTACCAATTGCTTCGTCACGACGCTTTACTGATCTGCTTCCGAAACGCTCTAGTCTTTTTACGTTTGGGTTATCTGATAAAAAGCGCTTTTGCTCAAGTGTCCTTGTTGCAGTCTTGCTTCTAGCTTCGCCCTGAATTGTTCCTAGGGCACCACCATTGGCATAGACGTTAAAAACTCTTGCCCGGTCTCGTTTTCGTTGTTCTTTTTCTGCTTCGGTGTCGTGGGGTTGTTCACTCAATTCCGGATATCTGGCCAGAATTTCATCCTGGTATGCTCGAATGTTTTCGATTGCATCTTTGTGAGCTGCTTTTGCTTTCCTTTTGGAATAGATTGGTATTGCGGAGTTGGGTCGCCCGCCTGTTTCGCCATAGGTTTTTTCTACTCGCTTTGCTTCCTCTTTGCGAATTGGATCTTCTGCAACATACTGCGACAACAACTGCTCGGTAACATTGCGCGGCTCCGCTGGTTCGCCTGTAGCTGTTTCGTGCGGTGTGCCGCTAGTACTTCCGGTTAATTCTCCGTGTAAATCTGAGTAAAGGGCTATTTGGTGATCCATTTGCTCCATTTGCGCACCAGCTCTTTCCAGACGACGATGAGCAATTCTCTCTCTAAGTCCTAGGTAGGCCATCTGTAAAGTGTTACTGTGTTCTTGATTTTGTTCCTCGGGGGAGGGGGGCGTATGCTCCATATAAATATCCTAGCATATTTGTACACATATGTCAAAAAGGATTAGTTAGAAACTAAGGTCCTGGACCCGGCCCCGGAGTAGGCCCAGCTCCAGGGGTACCACCGTCCCCACCACCAGCTCCTTCTTGTTGTCGTTGCTGTTGTTCGGCGAATCTTGGGTCAGTTCCACGTTCAAGTAGGCCAGCTCGGTTCCGAATTTGTTCTTGCATACGAATGGTTTGGGTTGTATCTGTAGGTCCGATGAGCCCATCACTTTGTATATGTTCGGCAAATTGTTGATCGATTGATTGAGAGCTTGTCGGGTCAAGCCCCACACCCCCAAACATGTCATAGACAATTCGTTTGTTGTCTTCTGAAACATCAGCGCCAAGTGCATTGCGGTAGGCGGTCATTTCCGCAGCAGCGTCAAGTGCACCTTGCGTGTCATTGCCAGCAATTGCCGTATTGTATCTTTCTACAGAGTCAGCGGTTGCTGCTCGTACGGCGTTTTCGTGTCCACGAACAGTTTGATGTGCGCCCGTTCTTCCTGCACCTTGACGAACATTATCTGCACCCAAATCTGCCCGCCCGGCCCCCCTTCCTAGATATTGCACAAAGCCTGCTTGTTGTACGGCAGCGGTCGTATTTGCACCGTGTAGTCTGTTTATGCCACGCTCGATGGTATTCCAGTCTCCGCCACCGACAGAACGAGCCTTGTTTTGCATCATTGTCTGCATCGCAACTTGAGAGTTTGCTTTATTAATGCCCATAGACCTCGCGGCCGAGACGGCCCGAAGTCTTCTCTCTTCAGCAGCTTCTGCTGTTAGGCCATCATCATCCCTGAGCCAGCCCGTCATCAGGTCTTGAGATGCCTCCTCGGTACCAGGATTAGTACCGCCGCCTAACCCTAAGACAGCATTTCCGTGGTCGTCGCTTTGCCCAAATTGTGCCAGCTCTGGGTTTTGCGCTGCCTGTGCGGCAAGCGTCGCCCGACCTCGTGCCATTGTTTCATCTGCAAATCTGCGTCCTCTTGCGCCAGGTACCCAACCTTGCGCGCCACTACGCACCCTACCAAGCGCGCGCCCTACTCGTTCGCCAATATGACCGCCACGATTAGTTAGTGTACCAGCCCTTAGCTCCTGGTTTGCCCTACTAAAACCAGCCTGTCGACCTTTTTTGAGGCGGTCGAACACGCCTCGTTCTTTGTCGTTAACCATTCCGGCAAGATTTCCTACGACGCCTCCAACTGTCTTAAATGCAATCGGTATTAAGGCATATGGAATTATAAAAGCAGCTACTTTAATGATGGGTGATAAGACATTACTGAGTCCGGCTGCAACAAACCCGTTTTCTGTAACGTTCGTAGTGTCAGCGTCAATTAAGGACGCAAAAACGAGCCCGATAGCAGTTACGAGCATGATTATGGGGTAAATGTAGAGTAATTTTGAAAACAGACTCCACCACGAGCTCCATAATTTCGTTTTACCTGGAAATATCCAGGCAAGAATCGCTAGAGGAGCTACAACCATAAGAGCAAGAATGAATATTTCCCGAGCAACTAGGAACAAGAATATGGTCAGTAAAATGAGTCCAGCCGTAGCCAAGAAACTCAACAGTAATCCGAGTACGGTAGAGGATAGTCCGACCAGCGCAACACTACCAAGTATAATTGCTCCCTGACCAACTGCCGAACCAGGCTTTGGCGTGAAGACATCAGAGAAACTTGTGACATCAAAAGAGTTTAATACTATTCCCTGTACCCCCATACCGACTCCGTGTACTACTTCTATCAATAGTTTTGTTATCTCCCACGACAGCGTAATGAAAATTGCAGCGATAACTAGACGCGGTAAAGTTTTTTTTACGGTGTATGCACTGACAAACTCAAACCCAAGCGCTGTTCCTATAACCATAACCAGCATAATAGGAACGAGCAAAGTGTAGGCAAGGTTTCGGAAGACCTCCCAAGCAGACTTTAACTTGGGGTCATTGTATCTTGCCTCTGGAATATTGAGCATCGCCTCAATTTGATTACCGAGTGATTCAAACCCCTCACTCAACATTTTTACAAGCGGACACATCAACCAAGCAAAACCACCCGCATCCTCACAGGTGTCTTCAGGGTCTGATTCATCCGCTTGACCACCTTCACTCGGAAGTGCGCCTACCGTAGAATCACCGGCAGTGCCATCAAGCGCGGTACTAGATATATTGTGGTTATCTCGTATGCTAATATTATTGTTCTGAGCTTCTCCGTCTAGGTTGTAATGCTCTACTCCGGACAGAGGATCATCCTCATTGATAATAAGGTAGACATTCGTAACATTACCACCACTAATTGTATAGTTTTCTGGATTTTCAAACCTGTAGTTACCGCTAGAGCTGTCGTAGCCTACTTTGTAAAAATAGAACTCAACTCCATCGGGTCTTTCGTCACCAACGGTACCGGCATATGCAATTGCTACTCTTGATGAGCTGTCTGCGTCTTGAGGGCATACTAAATTTCCGCTACCATCTGTATAGACATAGGTATAAGTTCCACCCTGCCCAGCACCATAACCATCAGCCCCACTTCCATTAGTAGAACAGCTTGGTGTTTGGGCATAAATTTTATCAGTTGTCTGGGTTGATAGGACAGAATAAAAGAATGTCAATAATACCAAAAATAAAAACGCGAAGAATATCCTACCTGAATAATTTTTTGACCGAATTGCAATCATTTAATTGACATTATAGTACAAACCGATGAAAACCATAACAACAATCAAGGTATCAGTTCTTTAACTTAAATAACGGTTTTGAAATTTTATTGACCTATCTGGAGCTGAGTACCAGGTTCGACGTTTGTGCGAGATTGAAATAGCCAAATCTGTTTATCTTCTATATCTGGATCAAGGGTAAGGTCTTGTGTGACAGTTGTAGCTTGAGAGCGAACAAATCGTAGCTGCTGATGGCCTATAGGTGATTCTGGGGTATCTTGTGTTGATACGACGAACTGCATCTCGTACATATTATCTGTTATCGGGTCGTTAAGTGGAATGGTGCTGTCAAGAACTTCAAAAACTGTTTCACTTTGCCAAGATGGATCGGTGTTTAGCCTGTACGTATAGGCTTCGCGCGCAGCATTATGTAGACTATTAGTTAGACCGCCCCCAGCACCATCACCTGTAAGATACCGAACGCATTCTAGTTGCATTTCCATCTCGGGGGCATTAAATACGCATTTTTGGTTGTGTTTAAACTGGTCGAATAACCCAGCAGGCGTATCTGCACCCATGAGTATTGGCGTAAACTCAGGGTCGGCTGGAGTTTCAGGCGTAGTAGCTTCTTCATTATCCATAGGCTCGGTAGTTATTTCGTTCTCGTTCGCTTCCTCAGGCCTTGCTTCTGGGATTTTGATTTCTGCTTCATCCGCTTGGGTTACTTCATCAACTGGATCTGTGCCCTCTACGACTGTTGGAGTTTCAGCCTCGCCCCTACCACCCATTATTACGCCACCAGCGCCAAATGTTGCCGCCAAAGCTACTCCAACGGCTGCAATCTTTGCAACAGATGTTGTGTACCATTTCTTATCCTGAGCATTTTCATTACCTACCTGATCGTTGGTGATCGGTAGTGAGGTTTCACCTTCGCCTATTTCGGGGTTGCTCCTTTTTGAAGCGATGTATTGATTCTCTGGTCGTCGTGTCGTCATATACACAGTTCTTTTAATGTCCTTTAATATACTATGGCACAATAGGGCAAATAAGTCTATCGTCTGTGCATTATGTTGCATAGATTTAGGCTGCGGATTATACTTGTGGTAAATGTTCAAGTTAAAAAACAAACTGAAGATTCACTCTACTAGAGCTGGCTTAGTGCTGCTAAGCGCTTCCTTTTTACTTGTATTAGCGCTGCCCGCAAGTGTTTCTGCAAACGATACGCAGCGTGAAATCGAGAGGTTGTGTCAAGATCAGGGTATCGTCAGCCCCGATGTGTATGCAGGATGTGTTGACTCTGTCATAAACCAACAGATCAGTTCTCAATGCAACCGCAACTCGGCAGACAGGTATTCTGAGTGCGCCACTAGAATTAATCAGGAGGCAAGGCCATCTCCCGTTACTCAGGATGACTTTTCTGCCGGAGATCTCCAAGCTGATTGTAATGAAGATGTGCTGACCCCCGAAAACTGTGGTATCATCGCGTATATTCGATTGTTTACGGACGCGCTATCTGTATTGGTGGGTATCGTTGTGGTCATGATGATAGTTATTGGCGGTATTCAGTATTCTTCAGCCGGAAATAATCC
>Ga0136558_1000597_pt1 | contig 19536 bp, 22 predicted proteins | sample AntRauTorckE6833_FD_101391 | JGI IMG/M metagenome (GOLD analysis project Ga0136558, IMG submission 101391) | Saline lake microbial communities from Rauer Islands, Antarctica - Metagenome Torckler E6 #833 | ecosystem: Environmental > Aquatic > Non-marine Saline and Alkaline > Saline | place...
TTGTGAAGTTGGAGTTCCTTGTGAAGTTTGAGATCTTTGTGAAGTTGGAGTTCCTTGTGAAGTTTGAGATCTTTGTGAAGTTGGAGTTCCTTGTGAAGTTTGAGATCTTTGTGAAGTTGTAGATCCTTGTGTAGATCCTTGTGAAGTTATAGGTCCTTGTGAAGTTGTAGAAGGTCTTCTAACAGTCACTGCAGAACTCATTGAAACATTATCATCATCTTCTTCAGAAGACATTTCTATAATATCACCACCACCACTACTGATATTAGTTTTGGCACCTTCTACATTAATATGAACAGGATATCCATTATTATTATTTGATAATTTTTTGATAGCATTATGGAGTTGTTGGACTCTTTTATTTAATTTTTTAATTTCATCACCAGCTTTATAATGATGTGTAAAATTCATATTAGATTCTGGTGGATTAAGTGAAATTGCACTACTTAAATCATTATCAACTTTTTGATCAAATGTTTTAATTTGTTTTTGATTTATTTGTACCAAATTACTTAAATTATCATTAAAACTTTTTTGTAATCTTTCATATTGACTTTTATGATTTTCTTGAAATTGGTTTAATTCTGTTTCTTTACTGGATATTATATTATTTAATGTGTTAATTCTGGTATTTTTATTGTTTAATTCTGTTTCTAGTTCGTTAGTTTTATCTTGTGAATTTGTTAATTCTTGTTTAGTTTTATTAAGTTTTTCTCTTAATTTTTCAAGATCTTTAAGTTGTTTTTGCTCTTCTAATAAATAGTTTCTATTTTTTTGTTGTAATTTTAATTTACTGTCAAATACTTTTGTTTCAAGTTCTAATTTTTCACTTTTAATTTTATTTAATTCTTCATTTAATTTTTTATTTAATTCTTCATACTGTTTAAGATTATTATTTTCGGTAGTTAAAGAATTAATCTTTTTTCCACTTTCTAAAACGTTATTAAAATTTTCATTACTCTTTTTTTTTAATTCATTAATACTTTTATTTAAATTTTTAATTTCTTCTTTTTTATTTTCTAAATCTTTTTTTAAAGATTTATTATTTATATTTAATTCTGTATTCAGATCTTCAAGATCTTGTATTTTATTGATATTTAATTTAATATCTTCATTTAAATCAGCAATATTAATATTACAAGATTCTTGACATTTAGTTAATTCATTTGCTGTATTTTTGTATCCAAATTGATTACTTGGTATTTGTAATATTCTATTTCGAGTTTCATTTCTTTGTACTTTTAAATTATTGATTTCAGTATTGAGTTCCTGTATTTGTAATGAAGTTTCTTCCGGAGGAAGATTTAACTCTACTCCATTTAAATTTATACGGTCTCTTCGTATATCACGACCAGGTATATTAAAAGATACATTTCGACTAGTTTCTTGGATTTGAGTGTTAAGATTACTTTTTTCGGCATTAAGGTTTTCTTTTAATTTATCTAAATTATTATAATCATGGATAAGTAATAAACTTTTTTCGATTTGTTTTACTTGTAATTTAATCTCAATATTTTGAAGTTTTTTAAATAATTTTTTTAATTTATTATTATTAATTTTATTAATATATTCTTTCTGTTTTTCATAATCATCTCGAATATGTTTTCGGGTATCAGCTAACTCTTCATGTAATCTTTGAACCTCATTAGAAAGGTCTTGTTGGATTCCTTGGATTTGTTGAACTTCATTTTCGGTTTGAGTAATAACATCCGAAATTCTTTCTTTTCTAACATTTCTAAATTCAGATTCTTGTTTAAGTTCGGTATATTTTTGTGTGCATTCATTAAGTTTTTGTTGTAACTGAGAAACATCTTTATTATTTGAACTAACGAGTCTAATATTTTCGAGGTCATTATAAGTATTATATTTCCGGAGTAAAGTTTTATTTTTCATAGCATAATTTCGGAGAACATCAAAAATTTGGTCTTGTGTGTATCTTGGGTCATAAATTCCGGTAATTTCCCAACAACGTCTTCGGAGTTCATCAATATGTATTTTGTGATTTGAATGGGGAATTTTGACCCAATCGATTTGAGCATGAAAAAGATTTTTAGAACCACCAGACATATTTAATTTAGCAGTTTTGCAATCATATAGTAAATGTCGGCGAATACCATCAGTAATATTTGTATGACGTTTAAAGGCACCACCACAAAATTTACAAGAAAATCCACCAGTATGTAATTTAAAAATAGCTGGAGTAGACACTTCTTTAAATAAATCTAAACTTTTAGAAGTAATCATAATATATTATATACACATAAATTTTAATTTGAAAAAAAAATGAATAAAATTATAAAGTTTTATTAAAATGAACGTGGATCCTGATAATATCTTCTATATTGTAGACAGTAAATCTACATCAAAAGTGATTAAAGAGTTATTATCAGTATGGGAAGAAAGAGGTTATACTTTAACAAAGTTATATTATGTTAATTATAAAGAGTTAGATAAGTTAATAATTTCGGAAAAATTTCTAGAAGATAATCAATATCAAGTTTTAGTGATTTATACAAATGATAAAGTAATTCCTTTTGAAAAATTTATAGATTTAACGGAAATATATAATATTGGTATTATATTTATAGGAGATGGGTTAGATGATGATTATAAAAAAGATGAAATAATCTATATATTGAATGGATTATGAATTAGATTATAGTAATATACAAACATTTATAGAGCAATCTATAAAATGTAAGATATGTTATACAAATGATAAATCATATGAAGTTATATTTAGTAAAAAAAATAAAATTTACGCATAATGGATTAGAGTGTTAATACAAACAATTTTTTTGAGGTCAAGTATTTTTTTACAATACTCATTAACTTCCGAAATTTTTATTTTATTTATTTTTTCGCGATAATCTTCATAAGTTATAATTTCGGCTTGGTAATAAGCTAATTGTTTATTATAAAATAGCCCAAGATTATTTATATCTTCTGCATATATAAATGTTGTTCCATATAAATATTCTCTTATTCTTTGAAATTCTTCTTCTTGGATACCTTTATCTAGAATATCTTTAATTTCGGATTTAATTAGTTCGATAACATCATTAACATATTGTTCTTGTGTGGAGGTTTTAATAGCATAATATCCTCCTTCATAAAGAGTTTTAAAATTTGAAGATATTCCATATACGAGTCCTTTATTTTCTCGGATTGTTAAGAATAATCTTGAACTAACTAAACCAGCTATTATATTTTTCATAAATTGGCTAGCTACGAGGTCTAAATCTTGAAAACTATATGAAGGGAAACCAATTAGAATATTACTTTGTCCTTTTCGTTTTAATGTACATTCTTGTTGAAATAAAGGTCTTTCGGATAATTTGTAGATTTTGTAGGGGTATTTTCGGATTAACTTTTCGGATTTTTTTTTAGTAAATAAAGATTCATTAAGGATTTTACAAGCGTATTCTTCGGAAATATCACCACAAATACAAATAGACATATTACAAGGAACATAATATTTTTTATAAAATTCTTTAAGTTCTTTTAAAGTAATGTTTGATAAAGATTCGGAATTCCCACCAACAGATTTTTGCAACATCATACCTTTTTTACTATAAAGTTTATCGACATTACCTCCGAAAATCATTCTTTCGAAAGGTTCCCAAATTTCGGAAGAGGGATTACTAAAAATATTATTAATTTCTTGTAAAATTACTTTCTTTTCTTTTTTGAAATCTTTTTCGTTGAAGAATGGATAAAAGAGTATAGAACCCCATAAATCTATAATAACTTTTAAATGGTCATTTAAACTTTTTGAATGATAAATTGTTAGATCGTTATCAGTATGTGCATTAAAACTTGCTCCTAATGAATCAAATTTTTGGAATACTTTATTATTTGAAGGAAAGTCTTTAGATCCCCGAAATATCATATGTTCTAAATAATGTGATAATCCTAATTTATCTGGATGTTCATCTCTACTACCAACATTAATAAATACACTAAAATTTATTAACTTATTTTTTTGATCTAATGGAACAATAATAAATCTTAAACCATTATTTAATACTCCCTCAATTCCCATTATATATATTACTAATTTTTATTAATTTTATTATAATGTTTGTGCTCTTTGTCTTGGTTGATTCCCTTTATTTTCTAATAAATTTTCTAATTCTAGTATTTCTACTAATGTTTTTAAGAACTCTAATAATTTTCCACTATCCTCTTGTTGAGCTATTTGTGTAGCAGTTGAACCTGCTCTATTTTGTCGAGCTTGTGTTTTTTTATCTTCTAAAAAAGTTTTTAGTTTTGTCGGATAATCACTTGATAATAAAAAACCAGTAAGTTCATTTTGTAATTTTTGTAATTTTTTTCGTTCAGTAGAACATGCACAATTTTGATTACAAGCACCAATTACTTTTTCAACCTCCATTTTTAATCTTTCAGGACCATCTTGTTCTTTTAATATATTTAAGAAATGTTGAAGTAACAATATTTCTCTAGAATGTATATTAATAAAATTTGGAGAATCTAAAGGGCCTCTTGATCTATAACTTGGAACCGTCTTATAAAAAGATTTTAAGAATTCATTTAATTCAATTTTATATTCATCATGTTCAGGTTTTAACCCAACTTCATATACATTTCCTAGTCCATCTGTCCAAGTACCTAAATCTTGTCTTTGTGGTTGATGATTTTGATTAAAATCATCAACTAATCCACCTTCTTGTATATATTGCTTTAATAAGTCATTTTTATTAACTTCGGGTCTTTTAGAATAGCTCATTATATATTATACTTTTAAAAAAATTACTTTTTTTAAGAATATAAAATATAATATGTTAAACTTAAATTTAACAAATACACAACTTAGATTAATGCATTTATCATTTGCTATAGTCATTTCAGTTTCTGCAGGATTACTTGTTAGATCTTGTTCAGATGATACTAATATAAGGAGAAATATAGGTTTGATATTATTAGCTATATTAGTTTCAGCAATGGTAATATACCATGGAAGTCATTTAATGAAACAATCAATGGAACAATTAATTGTAGTCATTGTAAGTCTTGTTATTGTAGGAGGAGTATATTGTATGGTTGTTAAATATTGAAAAAAGTAATTTTTTTAAAAGTATAGAATATAAATGGATGCAAAAAAATTAGGATTAACAAAACTTCTAAATATGACAGATATACAATCAGGAGGAAAGAAATCTTCAGGAAGAAATAAATCTTCAGGAAGAAAGAAATCTTCAGGAAGAAAGAAATCTTCAGGAAGAAAGAAATCTTTAGTAGGAGGAAGAAATGGTAAAAGAAAAAAATCAAAAAGACCAAATATATATTTACTAAGTAAATCAGAAAAACTAAAAAGAAAAAGACCAAATATATATTTACTAAGTAATTCAGAAAAACTAAAAAGAAAAAAATCAAAAAAACTAAAAAGATCAAAAATAAAAAGTAGATCTGGAAAGAAGGGACGTCGTGATAAAAGTTAAAGAACTAAAAAAGAAAGAGAAAAAGAAAGAGAGAAAAAGGAGACAAGACGTCGTGATAAAAGACTTATATTTTAGATAAATAATCTTGAGTTTCAAATGAATTATTTTTTTTTACTAAATATTTAAATTTGTAATTATCCATATTAATTTCTCTTAAATCATGTCGACAAGCATCAATAATATTTTTAATTTTAAATTTAAGAAGAATACTATAAAAATCACCTTCACCACATGAAACTAATATATCTTCACCACAGTCAGCTATTCCCATAGGAAAAACTAAACTAAATTTATATTTATTGTTTTCTTTATCGGAAAGATTAACTGGAAGATAACTATCACTAAGTTTCATATGATATTCACCAGTATTTTCATCTTTATAAAGTATATAAAAATAGAGTAAATAAATAAATCCATAACAATGATTTTTATCTTGTTCTTTAAATATCTTTTTTAGTTCATCAGAATCTTCTTCTTCAGAATCTTCTTCTTCAGAAGACTCTTCATCAGAATTTTCTTCTTGTTCTTTATAATAATTTTTTAATATTTCTGGATTATAACCAGTTCCATAATGAGCTTTATATTTATCTCCGAAAAGTTTCCTCATTTCTTTATGAGTTTGTTCTTTGAATTTCTGAATATTACTTTCGGGTAAATAATCATGAGTATTACTAATTTTAGTATGACCACAACCAATCATAGCTATGGGAAATTTTTTTGTCATTAGTAATGTAATTGATATATAAATTGGGGGTTCCGAAGGAGAATGCAGGAAGTCTTCCATAATGTTCTTTAAATTCAATTTTATCTGTTTTTCTTTTGTTCTCATCAATATTGATAAGAAAACTTCCTTCACCAGAAAAACCATGATTATATTTAATTAATAATTCACTTTCATCAATTTTTTTGGTATCATAGTTATAAACACGAACACATAATCCTTTTGGATAAAACCAATCAAGATACTTAACTTTTTTTGAATTAAAACTTATACAAATGGGGGTTAAATTACTTCCTGTAATATTTTCTTCAGATATCATTTTTTTATTATAATTAATATTATTTTTATTAATATCTATTAATAAAATTTCTTTTAATTTTTTATGATAAATAATATTACAATAATTATCATCATCACAGTTTTTTCTTATATCACTATATTTATTAAAAAAAGATATACTATGTAATGAAATTATTTTTAGATTTATATCTGCTTTAAAAAATAAAGTATTTTCAGAAAATATTTCCTCATTTGGGTGATTCCAATTATTCCAAATAAAATTCTTTCCAATATTATGTTCTAAAACATCTTCACATTAACTTCTATTTCCGGGAATAATTTTATCATATGGTATATTTTTACCTGAAGTTATCTTTCTTACACAAAATATAAATTCATTATTTATTTTAACCATTCTGGGATTAAAATAATAACTTCCTGAATCATTATTATTAGTATATTTTTTATTTGTATCAGCAGATTTAAAATCAAGATAAGAATATCCGTATAACTGTAAATCAGTCATTTATACTTTATAAAATCAAAAAAAAAGATTAAATTAAAGATTATCTAAAGTTTTAAATGAATAATCTTTATTTTTAACTAAATATTTAAATTTGTAATTATCCATGTTAATTTCTCTTAAATCATGTCGACAAGCATCAATAATATTATTAATTTTAAACTTTAGAAGAATACTATAAAAATCACCTTCACCACATGAAACTAATATATCTTCACCATAATCAGCTATTCCCATAGGAAAAACTAAACTAAATTTATATTTATTGTTTTCTTTTTCGGAAAGATTAACGGGAAGATAACTATCACTAAGTTTCATATGATATTCATCAGTATTTTCATCTTTATAAAGTATATAAAAATAGAGTAAATAGATATATCCATAACAATCATTAGGAGCTTTACCAGTTCCATAATGAGCTTTATACTTATCTCCGAAAAGTTCCCTCATTTTTATATGAGTTTGCTTTTTGAATTTTTGAATATTACTATTGGGTAAATAATCATAAACATTACTAATTTTAGTATGACCACAACCAATCATAGCAATGGGGATTTCATTGTAATTGATATATAAATTGGGTGTTCCGAAGGAGAATGAAGGAAGTCTTCCGTAATGTTCTTTAAATTTTTTTTGATTTTTTTGTTTTAAGTCTTTATCGTCTTTGATAAGATGACTTCCTTCACCAGAAAAACCATGATTATATTCAATTAATAATTCATGAGAATATTCTCGAGGATTTGTATCAGTTCCAGCACATAATCCTTTAGGATAAAACCAAATTAAATATTTAATACAATCAAGTTTTTTATATATATATTCAGGTGTTTCTTTGTCTAATTCCTCTTTGTCTAATTCTTGATTTATATTTTTATTTTCTTTTAGGGATAAACATAAAGGTGTTATATTATTATCTTTATCAGTTATACCATATAACATTCGATAATTATAACTATTTCTGGTTAATATCTTATCTTTAATATAAATTAAATTTACTTTTAAAAAATCGCTATCATATGCGATTAAAACATTATCATTATTATTATTCGAACAATCTTTAATATATGTTAATCTAGTATCACGTATATTTTTACTTTTTATGTAATCAAAACTAACTAAAGATTCTTCTTTTAATAAACTTAAAGTAAAGTTATTATTACATTCATTATATTCACCTTTAAAGAAGATTATCTCTTCAGTATTTCGAATTCCTTTCTTATTAAAATAAAAATTTTCCCAATTATTCCAAACATAGTTTTTTCCTATATCGTCTTTTGAAATATTTTTACAATCAGAATCATTTCCGGGAATAATTTCATTAACATTTAATTTTGCAAATTCAGTTATAAAAGTGTACATTTTTCTACAAGAGAAAATGAATTCATTATTTTTTATTCTTACCATTCCGGGATTAAAATAATAGTTATTTGACATTTTAAAAATATCAGCAGATTTAAAATCAAGATAAGAATATCCGTATAACTGTAAATCAGTCATTTATACTTTATAAAATCAAAAAAAAACTGACAATTTTATTGACAAATGTAATAACCATTTGTTTCTTTTATTTTATAATTTTTACAATAACTTTCTTCAATACAATCAAAATCAGTTAAACAATAACCTTCAGGAATAATTAATTTATTAAATATACATTCTTCGGATCCACAGTCGGTATTATAGATTAAATTAGTAAGATTTACTTGATGTAATTCTTCATTAATAAAATCTAGAGTAATCTTTACAGAGCATTGATTATCCATTCTACCGGCAGTTGTTCCAGCATCACAATTATTACTATAAGTAATATCATTAATATCAATAGCACCGATATATGGATTCCCAATATCTAAATCAATTTCAACTTGACATATATTATTATTTGTATTTTTCCGAGAATTATTTTCATTTTCTTTATAATGATAATCGGGATTATTTAATTGATTAGGACATAAATCTTGATTACCACTTACAAAAAAAGCTGTAGAATTTTCATTACATTGACCTAAGGTTAATCCTTTATAAATTTCGGGGATACCATATATAGTTCCTTCGGTTTCCGAAATAATAATATCAGCACAACTTACATACATTGTATTTTCGCCACAATAAAACCATCTCCATTGAAGAATAGCAGGTCCAACTGGAAATTTTTCGGGAATTTGAACTTTAATTCCTTCAAAGTTATTAAAATCAATTTCAGTAATAAGTGGATTTTCGAAAAGATTATCCTGTAAATTTGTTTGATTATTACTCAAATAAAGCGAAATATATCCTCTTTGTGTATCCAAAGTTTTTCCATTACTAACCCAACTTACACATAACTCTTCTCCACGATTAACAATAGCTTTTGGGAATACTTCATCGATATTTTCGGAATAATTTTCAGGACATCCCCAAATTTGTTTATTATTAGCGAGTTTTTCTGGAGTAAATAAGTATTCCTCTTGATTTCTAGGAAAGGGAAATGATAACCAAGACTGACCGTTAGCGAATGTTAATAAACAAAATAATAATAAGATTTTAGAATTCATTTTAATTTAATTAAAAAATAAGCTTTAACTTTTTTTTAAATTTTCAATTTCATAGAAACTTTTTTTAAAAGTATAATATATAATGAGAGAGTTTAAGAATCCAAGTTATACAAAATATTCAAAATATACACATCTAAAGGATACATGGAAACCAAGAGATCCTGCAGTTCAGAAATATAATGTTAAAGCGTTTAATAAAACGAATTATACACCATACTCACAATATACACATTTAGAAGACACATGGGAGCCAAAGAAACCAGTAGATTCTCTTGATATAAAACCACAATTTAAGAATCCAAGTTATACAGAATATTCAAAATATACACATTTAAAGGATATGTGGAAACCAAAAGACCCTGCTAATAAAAAAAAATATACAAATGTTGTAGATTACAAAAAATGTCAACCATATACATACACAAATTTCACTTCACCTGATAAACCATATTCAGCATGTCCATGTAATAAAGAAAAAATGGCACCTGTAACAAAAGCTTACAGACGCCAAAAATTACTCCCAAAGAGTAATTAAAATTCTTTCCATTCAGAAGAGTCTAATACCGTTTTTGTAAATAACATATTACATAAATTAATATTATAACCTGGAATATTCATACTTCTACAATACATTTTACTAGATAATACTTTTTCTTCCCTAGTAATACCTTTTTTATTTTTTACCATAACTTTCTGGGGAACAATCTTTCTTTTAACTAAAATTCCATATTTAAATTGTTCTGAAGTTTTATTCCATTCAATACCTTTTTCAGATAACATTTTACTTTTTTCAAAAATACTTTTACTTTTTAATTCAGCTTTTGAGAAATGAAATGAACATATTTTATCAATACTATTATTTATACAATATTTACTAATAATAAAATATAAATAATTAAACTGTTCTTGAGTATCTTTCATTTCAAATATAATACCACCGAAATACGTTCTTCCAAATGTATATAAAGGTTCTTTAATTTGATTTTGTAAATAATAGTTAAATCGAACTCCTGCATATGAACATATCATACCAACCAAATAACTCGAATTAATCCTTTTCCTATTTTCCGTAAATCCGAAAAATAAATAAATACTCAAATTATAAGTATAAATTAATACTGGTTGAAATTCTCTAAGAAGATCTCCCGAAACTTTCACAAGAATATTACTCAAAGAATCATCAAATATTTGATTTTTATTTAAAGTAATTTTTTTTGTATCAATTTTAACAATCCAATGTTGTTCAAAATTAATTAATTTTTGCCCAGAATCCTCTTTAGATATAATTTTATTAACTTCCATTGTTATATTAAAAAAAAATATTAGCTTTAACGTTTGATTATTTATTAGGTATTCTAAATAATTTATTAACCATTTCTTTTCCTTTAACTAAAGTACTTTTAGATTCTTCTGGATTTGAATCTTCTTCTTCATCAGAATCTTCTTCTTCATCAGAATCTTCTTCTTCATCAGAATCTTCTTTATCAGATTTACCTTTTATCTTTACTCTTTTTGATTTTTTCTTTGATTTTTTCTTTGGTTTTTTCTTTTTGTTTAAATTTTTTAATATTTCTTGACCTTTATTACCATATGTTAATAATTTAAATTTATTATTGGTATTTATTTTATCAATCTGTGTTTTATGGTCTTTTTTAAAGGTATTATTAAAATCACTAATATTTATGTTTTTATCTTTTTTATAAGCATCATTAAGCTTACTTTTATAAGCACTATTTAAAGCTGTAACTTCATTATTTTGTTTTTCATCAATTCTTTTAGCTCTTTTTTCTTTCTTTTCCTTATTTTTTTCTTGCTTCCATTCTTCAAAAGTTATAGTTTTTTTAACTTCTGGAAAACTATCACTATGTCGTCTAAATGATTCTTCAGAATTTTTGGAAAGAACAAATTCACCACCAAGTAAGCTATTCTTTAAATCCTCAAGAGAACTTCCGGGTTGAATACTACTATTATAAACGATACCTCGGGATAATGGTCTTTTAGAATTTCGGAGAATAAGGTTGTTATTTTGAGTAACGCTCATAGTTCCACCATTTTGGAAAATACTTTTAATACTTCTCAAGGTAGCTTTATTACCTTGACGGTCAGAGATATTATATTTATCAGGACCATTGCTACTAATTTTATAATATTCAGACATATATATTATACTTTAATAAATAAATTTATTTTTTGTTAAAGTATGTCAAAAATTGAATAATTTATTAAATATATAGAAATGAATTCATTATTAATCAAATTTTTTAACCAAGCTGGTTTGATATTTAAAAAAAATAATATTATATGTACGGTAGAAGATTTGTCTATAAATTTCGGATATTTTGAAAAGGATTCAGAAGAATTATATCAAATAGGATATTATGATATAGTAGAAAATAAATTAGAACTTGAACATGGTTATGATAGAATACAAATATTTAAATATATTAATATTAAAACAATTAATAAAATGTTAAAAACTTTTGATAATATAGGACTTATTGAACTACCTGATACTAAAAAAACTAAAAAAAAATTAAAAGAAAAAGAAAAAGAAGTTGAAGATTTAAAAGAGAAATATGAAAATGAAATAAAAGAATTAAATGAAAAACATGATAAAGAATTAGCAACAATATTTAGTCCTAATGGTTCAGTTTATAATGAAGTTAAAGAACATTTTGAAACAATTAAATGAAAATTATTTATTTTTTGTTAAAGATAAAAAAATAATAAATAAAAATGGTAAATTGGGGAGATAATATTGGTTTTGATTTCTGTGAGGGTAAATATTATCCTAATACCTTAGGATTACCTCAGAAAGAATTAGGGAATACATTGAGTAGTTTATCGATGGTATTTGTGGGATTTTTCGGAATATGGTTTAACAAGACACCAAATCAGTTAATAAAGGGAATTTTCGGATTATTGATTGTTAATGGAGTAGGTTCGATTGGATTTCATTGGACGAGGGAGTATGGATGGAATATGGTAGATACGGTTCCGATGGTAATTTTAATTGGATGGGGATCGAGTTTAGCGATGAATGAGATTATATTAAATTTGAGGGTAAAGACAAAATGGAATGGGTATTTCGGAAATATATTAACGGGATTTTTTATGTTTTATATAGTTATTACAATTTCAATTATAGGAATTGAAGGGAATGCGGAAAGAGTTTTTCAGATTTTATTTGGATTACCATATTTGGTAATATATGGATTTTTGGGATATTTTTCGGTAAATGCAAATCAATTATATGTGGATAATGAGGAAATATTTGCGTTGATTCCGAGGACGGGAATTTCGGGAATTGTGGGATTTATATTTTGGTTGGTGGATAATTTCGGATGTAATCCAATAACAGGTTTTATTAATTTTCATGTATTTTGGCATATTTTGATAAGTTATTCGACATATATTTTGATTGTTTTTATAAGTTGTTTAATGGCAGAAAATTACTATTATATACCACATTTAGATTGGTATTTCGGAAATTTAATTCCGACATTTACTTGGAATAATCCCAGTTCTTAGATTTAATAATAGTTCGATATCTATTAACAAGATACATATTCATATTTTTTGGAAAAATGATTTCATTTCCGATTAATTTATAATCTTGTTTAACATTATACATTAATTTTTCATCTTTGGTTATGATTATATATTCATATTTTCGGTTTGGTATTATAACTTTACCATATAGGTAATGAACTTCATTTTTTTTTGCAAGATTTTGAGCTCCTCCAATTAATTTATAACCTCTTTCTTCAAAACTATTAGTAGGTCCTTGAGAAGTAGGCATAGTAGCACCATAAGCTAACATTATAGGACCTTGAGCGGATCCATAATTCATGTGATGAGTTTTGTTTCCATTATATTTCCAGTCGCTATAATTTCTATATTGAGTATTACCCATAGTATATTATTTTACAATAAATTATTTCAAAAAAAATATAAATATTTAAATAAGAGTTGCTAACTCTTCTCCTTTCACAGGGTCATTCCAATTTTTTAATAAGGTTAAAATTATTTCTTGAATATACTTATCATCATTTTCATATTTTTCTTTATTATAACTAATATATTTAATTAATTCATTATGAATGATATTAGATTTTGATAAAACTATCTCATTCCAACTAATATTATTAATATTATTATATAACTTTTGTGCTTTTTGAGAGCAAGGTAAATCTTCAAATATATCTTTATTTTTTTCTAAAATTTGTAAATCTGAATTACTTTTACTTTTAGTTTTAGTAGTATAACCTTCTCTGATCTCTTTAATAATTTCAATATTTTTTTTATGTTCAGAATCTTCATTAACAGACCATGGTGTTCTATATAATTCAGCATCTCCATATATACGCATTAATACAGTTTTATTACATATTTCCCAATTGTTGTAATTCTGAATATATTTTTCAGTAGTAAAGTATTTACCATTTGAATTTTTATTTACTTTATCTTCAAGTTCTTTCTTACATTTCATAATATAATTATTCTTTAAATTTGCATTATATACAGTATGTTTTCCTTTAACAACCCAACTCTTATAATTTACTTTTTTAGATTCGTCAATACACATTTGTTTAGCATCTTTAAAATAAGCGGATCTTTTAATAAACATTTTTAAAATATCTTCTTTTAAAATATTAAATTTATCTAAATCTAGAATAAAATCATTATTAGAGAAAAAGTTACAGAAATTAACAATATTTTTAACAGTTTCGCTACTATCAAGTATTTTTACAAAGTTGTCTTTATTTCTTACCTTTTCCAATAATCTTTTTGCAAGTATAGTATTTAATTTACTTTTTTCTTTATGTTCAAAGTCAAATAATATAATATTAATTAATATTTCGAGAATAGATAATTTTTGATTTACAAATTCTAAATTAGTTTTATTTTGATTTGATTTAATTAAATACATTTTATCACGGATTGGAGAAGTAATAGGGTCTGTAATTTCTCTACGAATAAATTTAATAATATAATTTTTGATATTATTACAAATTATTTCGGGATTCCAACATGTATGCATATACATTTTCACAATTCTATATAAAATATAACTTTCTTCTCTGGAAATCATTTGAATATTATTTCCTTTTGAAAAGAATTGAAATAAAGTTGAAAGAGGTTTACTAGCACCAGAAGCAAATAACGTAATTAAATGTCCAAACAATCCTCTCATAATAGAACAAGAAGTATCATTCCATCGATTATTTCGAGTTTTATTATCATTAATACTAGACATAGTACTACTTAGATTCTCCATCGAGCAAAGAATTAAATGGACAAGAATAAATCTTAATTCAGGATTTGTATAACATATTCCATATTTTCTAAATATACTAGGTTTTGTAAGGATATCTTGTAATTTAATTCTCCACAAAGAAATAGATTCTTCATTACACTCATCAATCCAATAAAAGTTTGATACACTCTTCATATTAACATACTTATTGAAGATAGCGAATGGAATAGAAGATTTATTAGAATTATCGTAAGATTGTTGGATAGATAATGATACTCCATCAAACTGTAAATCATGTGTTTTATTATTTTTATTAATTTCTAATAATACACCAATTGTAGTAACATCAAGATAGGGTTGTCTATCTGAAATCTTACCTACATTAAATAATCTATTATTTTCAGTTATACTTTTCAAAAAGTTATTATTACATGCTTCTTTAATACAATCTTCAAGTATATCAGAATCAATATCAATTATAGCAACACCTTGTTCATCACAAGTTTTCTCTAAAAGTTCTGCAATATCATTTTCGGTCATTTGGTTTGCATTTTTAACATTTAGTTGATTTCTTCTTTGTTTTTGTCTTCTTTTGAGGTCATTATTTTTACTACCAGAATATTTTATAGAAATTAAATCTCCTAATACATTTGAAATTTCATTAATTTTCTTTTTAACTTTTGTTTTCTGTCCTTTTAATTCATTAGATAATTTTTTGGCTTTTGAATCAGTAGAACTATAAGTTTTAATATAATCTATAAGTCTCTTTTTATATTCTTTAGTTTCATTATATATTATTTTTTCTAAATTACTATCAATTTGACTAACAACTTCTTTTAATTGGTCATGATTTAATAGAATTGAAATTTGAGTAAAACAATCTATTATATCATTTTTATTTTTATCTGGTAAATCTAATATATTTTCAGTACATATCTTTACAAAGTAATCAATTTCAATATATTTTCCGAAATAAACTTTATTAAAGTCTTTTGGAATAACTGTTTTCCAAGGTAAATTAAAATCTTTTTCATAAATAGAATTAATAATAGAATCTATAGAAATAAAATCACCAAACGAAGGTCTTTGTTCAATAACACCTTTCCATAAAACTCCTCTAAACCATCTATATTTATTATCTCCACAATACACTAATACAATAGAATTAGGACCAGCCATTACTAGACAGTTAATACAAAGGTCATTTATTTCTTCTGGGTTTGAAATTCTCTTTTTTGGATATAGAATAAATAAACCATTGACGGTATATCCACAAGATTCAACAACTGTATCTAACATATTTTCCGAAATATGAACAATAGGAATTTGTTTATTATTCAAAGGAACTACATTTGAATTTTTACTTAAAGACTCACCAAGAGCTAACGCATTAATATTTCTACATTCTCCACCAATAATAGGTAAAGTTATAATATCTCTCTTAGAAGATTTTAGATTATTTATATTGGTAATATTAAGTCCTGTTCCAAATTCTAAACAATTATCTCCTTTTACAAATAAATGTTTTTTTCCTTCGAATAAAGTATTATCAACTAAACCCTTTTCTACATATTCAATTAAACCTTCTTTATTTTCATTTTCATTTTTATTTTCATTTTTATTTTCATTTTTATTTTCATTTTCATTTTCATTTTCATTTTCATTTTCATTTTCATTTTCATTTTCATTTTCATTTTCATTTTCATTTTCATTTTCATTTTCTTCAATTTCTTTAGGGATTTTATTTAAATATTCTAGTAATGTTGATTTAACTTGAGAATTTATTTCTCCGGTATTAATACTTTTAATTGTATATGGTTTTGTCATAATATGAATATTAATAAAGTTTCCTTGTCTTTTACATAATGCTATACCTGCCATTGTAGAATCACCAATAGAAACAGTATCCAATGGAATAGGAACCATATATATCATTTTTGTTTCATGATTAACAATAAAGAATACTGGAAATTGTTCTTTAAATTTAATTAAAGAAGTTTTATTATAACCAACAGCTCCTAATAAAAATGGTTCATTATCTAAAACTTCTTGTTTAATATTAAGAGTATGTAATAATGAACCAATATCTCCAGAATGACTGATATTTAATGGTGAATTATGGTTACTAAATGAAACACAATGGATATTTATAGGGTTGTTATTAATAGTATGATAAAGTACTAAATCAAAAAAGCTATTATTATTTTTTTTAGTGCAACAGAAAACAATAATTTCATTTAATTCATTAGGAATAGGAATAGATAAACTTTGACCATAATTTAATTTTGAAATAGTATAATTTTTAAATTTTTTTAATTGGGGATAACTATTAAGATAATCTTCTAATTTATCTTCTAAATTAGAAAATATTACATTTGATAAATATGCTTCTTTTTTTTCTCTTTTTATTTCTTTTTTATTATTATTTTTATCGAAATACAAAATATTATTTTCGAAAGGATGACCTGTTTCAAAAGGATACTTTTTTAATATATTAAAGACATCTTGTTTTGTTTTACAGTAAGGATTAAATACAATACTATTCATTTTAATTTAATATTAAATATTAAATTACCTTTAATTTATTTCGGAAAATAAAATATATATATATGTCGTTTATCAAAGAGTTCAAACAAGAACTATCATTTGATAAAAGAAAAGAAGAATCTGAATATTTAAAAAAAAAGTATTCAGATAGATATCCTATTATCTGTGAAACATATAATGATTTAAAAATTGAAAAAAACAAATATTTAGTTCCTAAGAATATTCCAATGGGTAATTTTATATATACTATCAGAAAAAAAATAAAACTAAATTCAAATGAAGGTATATTTGCCTTAACTGAAAATAATATTATGTTTTCAATGCAATTGTTAGTTTCGGAAATATATAAAGAACACAAAGCCAATGATGGATTTTTATATATTATATTATCAAAGGAGAACACTTTCGGAGTTAATAATTAATTCCCAATTTTCCTCATTATAACCATATCCTTGTTCTTTTAATATTTCTTGTAAATGATTATTATATAGTAATAATTTATTTTCTTCAGATGTAAGTGAAACAGTATTAACATTAGAAAATTTCGAATTATACATTAATGTTTTCTCACGAATTGTCTGTAACATTAAATTCTCCTTTGATGGAAATACATTTTCATGTTTAATTGTTTTGAAAATCTCTTTATCAAAATCATTAAATGTTTTTATTAAATTTTCATATTCTTCACATATTTTTTTCATATCTTCAGAAGACGCTTTTACATAATCTGAAAAATCACTACTAAACTTTTCCATAAAATTATTTAAAACTTTAATTTCCGCTTTAAGCTCATTGACTTCTTCTTTAAGTTCAGTTGTTTTACTTCTAAATAACCAGTTCATCATCTATTTGTTTTATTCTAAAATTTATCTTTAACTTAAATATAATGAATAGACAATTAACTTCAGAAGAGCAATTAAAAGTAGATAGATATCTTGCAGAAAATAATTATAAAAATAAATTAACGAAGAAAGAAAGAAATATATTTTTATTTCTTTTAATTATTATAATAATAGGTATGATTTTATTATTAAGTCCTAATCTTCATATTTATATAAGAATTATTGGAGGTATTATTATTGTTTTATCAATAGGTATGTTGTTATATTTTATATTTAAAGAAGTAAATTTATCTAGAACTTAATATAATGAATATAAGTAAATCATTAAGCAATGATGAAATCTATTGAAGTAGATCATAATAATAAATTAACTAAGTATATTAACTTTTATATATTTATTATACTTATTATATATATTTGTATAATTTTAGCATTTAGTCCTATTTTCAATAATTATATAAGAATTACTGGAAAAGTTTTTCTTATTATTATAGGAATATTTAGTCTTTATATCAAATATTATTCTTATATAAATAAAAATAATTTTATCTAGAACTTAAATATAATGGTTAATTTAGTTATAATATTTCTTATATGTGTGTTAATTTTAGGTATAATAGTATATTTTTCGGTAAATAGTGGTATTAAATTTGATAGTGGAGATAAAACTTCGGGTAAAATGGTAAAAGGATGTGTTTCTCCGAATAGTGATAATGAGGTTAGTTCAAGTAAGTTAAATGGATCTGAATGGACAGTTATGACATGGTTTAAACATGTAGATGACCCAGATGACTTAACTGAAGAACATACTATAATGAGTAAGTCAGGTAGTCCGAAATTTAAATTAGATGAAATAAGATTTTTGGATACATTCCAGACGATTGTTAAGTTTCAGTGGCATTCACCGGATGGAGTTAAATATGAGACAAAGGATAATGCTTTTTCGAATAAGACGATTGATGCGAAAAATCGCACAGTAGATCAATGGAAACATTACACATGGGTTCATAAAGATAATAAAAATAAGTTTTATGAAGATAGTAGATTATTTTATGAACTAATAGACCCAGAAATGTTTGTAGTAAATGAAGGACCAGTTAAATTTTCGGATAAAGCGAGATATAGTAAAGTATGTAATAGAGCTTTATCGAAAGATTCGATAAAAGATATATTTAAGTCAGAGTTAAACAATTTTTCGAAGAAAGAGAAAATGAAGAATAATCTAGTTAGAGTTGGAAGACAATAAATATGAAGATTTTATTGAAAGAAATTAATATTTTTTTTTAATATAAATGTGGTTATGTATAATAACTTTTATAGTATTTACGATAATATCAATATATATTACAGTTAATTACGAAAATAAAA
>Ga0136558_1000602_pt1 | contig 19466 bp, 26 predicted proteins | sample AntRauTorckE6833_FD_101391 | JGI IMG/M metagenome (GOLD analysis project Ga0136558, IMG submission 101391) | Saline lake microbial communities from Rauer Islands, Antarctica - Metagenome Torckler E6 #833 | ecosystem: Environmental > Aquatic > Non-marine Saline and Alkaline > Saline | place...
ATAGCGAAGAAAATATCGACAATGACAACAGCTACGAAATAAATTCTGAAATGATCAAGCCTGGCGAGCAAACTGATTGTTTCATTGGTAATTACCAAGAGCCGCTGCTACTATTAGAAAAGTTTAATAACCGACCGGAACCAACTGTTACTGGAGACACCGTCACGTACACGCTTGTGGTGAGCGTTCCAGAAAACAGCGGCACAGTTCTAGGTGTACAGGTAACTGACCTCCCGCCAGAAAACTTTGACGTACTGGAAGGAACTGAAACGTCTACGCAAGGAAACTTAGCGACTAATTACGCATCACCTGGTCAATGGGATATTGGTGATATGGAGCCTGGCGATAGCGTGACATTAACTTACCGAACACTGATAGAAGATGACGTAACCCCTGGCGAATACCCAGACATTGCTTTTGCTACAGGTCTATCCGGTAACGAAGAAACGGTATATTCTAACGTAAATGCCCTGGCAAATGCGGACGATCCATTTGTTGGTACAGATGTCAGCATCATTACTGCTGCGGCAACCTTCGGTGTAGCATCGGTTCAGCTAGCCAACACAGGCAGTGCCTTACTTGCGCTGCAGTTCTTGCTCCCACTCATTAGCATCGGAGTAGTTGTCGCAATTGACCAACGCCAGAAGAAAGGAGGCCGAGCATGAAGCGCCTAATCACTACATTTACAGTCATGGCTTTTGCGGTTCTTCTGACTGCCCCTGTCCACGCTGCTCATTACTGGCAAATAAAGATATCCGATCCGGCCGCAGTAATTAACTCAAGAACATTTAATGTTGAGTTTACAACCTTGAGTGTCGAAAAGAATGACGATATTACAGTAAGGTTGTACCAAAACGGTGTAGCAACCAGTAACCAAGACACTACCACGAAAGAATTCGGAGACTCAGGTTCATTTAGAGTAACGGTACCGAGTGATGGAACCTATGAATATTATGTCCGAGCTACAAGCTCCGTAGATGGCACAAAAGAAAGTCGCCGAGTTCAAACGACTGTTGATACACGTGCACCGGGTACGCCGCGCTACGAGGGTTCAAACCGTGTAGGCAATACCTATACCCTCCCTTACACTGCACCAAACACAGGTGATGTAACTCAACTCCGATTCTATAGCTCTACTAGCACGAGCTTTGTAGCAAGTACTTCTACGCAGGTTGGAGCCGTCGATGTAACGCCAGGACAGTCTGGTCGGTTCCAATACACTGCCAATAGCAGCGCCCAGCGCTATCATGCCGTCCAGGCCTTTGATGCGGCCGGTAACTTTTCTTCACTAGTTTCCGACCCTAACGTGACCGTATCACAGGGAGCCGTCGCTCCAGTAAATGACGGAAATGGTCAGCAAGCGACATTCGGCACAGCGGCCGCGACTCCTGGTGGAGGGGTTCAGGCGCAGGCAACTGATGAAAACGGCAATGTCCTTGGTGAGCAGAACGCCGATGAGGATGGTGTGGTAACCGATGAAGCGGTAAGCATAGAAGAAGACGGTGATGTTCAGGGTGCTCAAGACGAAGCGAGAAATACAGAAGATGATGGCGACGACGTTCAGGGTGCTCAAGACGAGGCATCAGCTACAGCCGGAGACGAGAACAATGTATTGATCGTAGCGCTAATTGCAATTCCTTTGATCTTAGGACTCGGTTACTACCTATTTGGCTACAAGGGCGGAAGATTCTCTAAGCGATCCGAATAACTGTACTGTAATCAAAAATTACAGTAATCGGTCAGCAACCAAGACTATCCCGCCGAAAGTCAGTAGCGAGGCGACTGTATTTGCGATCGGTAGCAGCGTATCATCCACGTTAATTCCAAACTTGAGAAGCAACTTGTTTGTAATGTAGATTGCAGCGAAGATGATTGCCACAACGCCGTAAAGCACTAGAGAGATTTGGATTGCGAAAGCCTTTGCTGTTTCAAAATCTACTGTGAACCCTTTATAGTGAGCAATTCCAAGACTTACTCCAACGACTCCCGCGCAGCTTATCGGGAGGCTCACTAGCAATGCCTTAACGTATTTTCTCATCTGATGGCGGTAATTTTCTGGGTCTGCCAAATGTGCTGCCGTTATGGTTGCGTAATCACCTGCCATCGCATTCATGGCTGGCATCGCGATCAATAACGGCAAGAACGCCACAAGGTCTTGTTTGATAAGCTGAATTCCCAAACCACCAATAAGCCCGATTGATGCGAGGAGGCCCGAAAGTGCGACAGCTCCAAGCAGCTTATTGTGCGGAGTGATCTGTTTCATGCCAGCAACCTTGATGCGACAGCTATCGACAGCAGCATGACGACGTTAAACACACTATTTTGAAATGGTGGCACTACTTCATCTGGATTTGATTTGATGTTACGTGCAACAAAAGTAATGAACATGACGAGTGGTAGTCCAACACCACCAGCTAATGCCGAAGCAACGACTGCCAATGAGAGTGTCTCAAGGAAAGAAAAAGACAGTACTGTGGCTGCGATAATGCCAGCTACAGTACCAACGATTGTTCCAGCAAGAATTGTGCCGACTATTGCTCGAAGCAGCGCAAGAAGACTGAAGCGGTAGGTTGATTCATCCTGCCGTTCTAGGTCGTGATGAATGTTCGCATTCAAGACTGATCCACTAGACATGAGCAGATCTGTTAATGCCGGATATAATAGGAGCGTTGCTCCAAATAATAAAAATGCGTCCTGGTTGTCTTCAATCAGGATGCTTGCGATCCCTACCACTACAATTGTAAAAAGTTGTCCGACTATAATTCGGCGCATGCTGACGTCATGCTGTCGCTTTTTTTCATCAACAACCGTGCGCCAAAATCCACCCATCTGCCCAAGCACCGATATAGGTACATTATTAATGTCGCTAAAATTTTCTAAAGGTTCTGGTGTTATTTTATTTGGAGGCATACTTTTATTTATCTGTCTGCCTCTATACTAGTGATTACTTTGATCTTCCGCAACCCTGTGGGCTTGATCAGCACGTAATTTTAGCAGAGGTTATTCGTTGTGATGGTCGTCTTCCTCGTTGGCGTGATCTTCGATGTCGGAATGCTCTTGTGCTTCATGGTCCTCTTCCTCGTCATGGTGATCTGCTTCACTTTCTTGGGTTTGGCTGTGGCCGTGATCATCGGTTTGGTCGATGTAGCCATGAAGTGTCGTTGTCGCAATCCCCACAAGCAGCATACCAAGTATTAGAAATGCAGTTTGCGGTCCTGCAATAGAACGGTTTTCGGCTGCATGAATGCTGGGGATGATGTCACTTACAGCGATGTAGATAAAGAATCCGGCAGTAAGCCCGAGCACGATATCGAGTTGGACAACAGAAGTTTCTCCTATTAAAAAGAAACCAGCTGCAGCAATAACTGTTGCCATCGCAGACAGTACGTTAACTATAATAACTTTTTTTGCGGATAACCCTTTTTTAAGCAGTAGACCAAAATCTCCAATTTCTTGGGGAATTTCATGTGCAGCAACTGCGACGGTCACGATTATACCGGTCGGCACACTCACTAAGAAACCAGCTGCGATGGCGATACCATCAATGAAGTTATGTACAGTATCGCCTATGATAATGAGGCTTGCGTTTGATTCTTTTGTATTTGTAGTAGGTTCTTCTTCGTGATGATGATGGAACCAGCGCAAAAATCGTTCTAGAAGAAAGAACAGCACTATACCAGCAAGAGTTGCAGTCAGTGCGTTTTCTATATCACCAGCGTGGCTGGCTTCAGGTAACAAGTCTAGGAATGCTGCTGCTAAGAGCGCTCCAGCTGCAAAAGGCGTTGCGTAATTTGCAAAGCTGCTGGCGGTCTTTTTATTAGAAATAAGCAGTATGCCGCCGATTAATGAAACGAATCCGCCAATAGCAGAAAAAAATAGTACGTGTAAAATTGTGGCCATGTATTGTCTCCTTACGTACAATAATATGTTGATATATTCTAGAATGCAAAAAAGTCGCAATTACGTAGAGAATTGCAAATATTATTAATGACAAAATGCTGATATTATGTTGTAGAATGTGCTATAATGGTGGTAGTTGACGGTTGAGATGACGCAACCGCTTCCCTTCTCCTTTAACGATAAACTTAACGAAAGGAATGTTTGTAGTATGGCTACTAAGCTAATTGTGAGTGAGCTACCCGGAACAGCTGACGAGTTACAAATTCGAGTATTGTTTGAGAAATATGGACCAGTTTCCAGTGTTTCCTATCCACCTGAATCGACCGCCCCTGCTAAAAGTCGAGCATTTGTAGAAATGTTTGATGCGGATGCTGCCCAAAAAGCAATCACCGGGCTAAATAACCGCCCATTTCTTGATACTAAAATACACGTAACTCAGATGCTGCTCGGCTCGCGCGGGTAAACATAATTTTTATATTAATAAACAGATATCCGAGATCTAAATAATGAAAGCCCTAATAACCGGAGCCACTTCTGGTATAGGATTAGAATTTGCTAAGATTCTGGCCGCTCAAGGCTATGATCTATTCTTAATCGCTAGCAGCAAGCAGATGCCTAAAGACGTTGATCTTTCTAGTGTGCGGGTCGATTATCTTTCAATTGATCTAAGCGCGCCTGGATCGGCTAAAAAAGTGCAACAAGCAGTTAAAAATGCAGATCTTTCAATAGACATTCTTATAAATAATGCTGGGTTTGGTGATTTTGCACTCTTCAAAGATGCCGACATCGACAAACTTACGAGTATGATGCACCTTAATATGACGACACTAACTGAGCTAACTCATCTTTTTCTGCCTCATATGCTTGCGCAACGAAGTGGAAGAATTTTGAATGTTGCCTCAACTGCGTCATTTATACCAGGGCCCTATATGAGCGTGTACTACGCTACAAAACATTACGTATTGGCATTTTCTGAAGCAATTGCCGAAGAGTTATCCCAAAGCGGCGTCACTGTTACGGCTTTGTGCCCCGGTCCGACTCGTAGTAATTTTGGTGATACTTCCCACGCAAATAAATCACCACTATTTAAAGGTAGAGATCTCCCTTCGTCCGCAGATGTCGCACTATTCGGATATCGCAGCATGATGAACGGCAAGCGAGTTGCGGTCCATGGTTTTTATAATAGACTAACAGTCATGATGTCTCGTTTTGTTCCTAGATCATTCGTTACTAGGTATGTCGCAAAGACCTCAAAACCGAAAAGCTAAGAGACTAGCTCGTTATCTGGTGTCTCTACTTCTATCTGTAGATGATAGGCGTGTGGTACTTTTTTCTTTATATCGACGCGAATTTTGTCTATCAGTTTTTCAATCTCATTAGTAGTGAGATTTTCGTTAAGATGAATTTCTAACAGCACCATAATTTTAGAAGAACCTAAGTACAGTGCCCTGAGATCGAGGATTTCTTCTACTTCCGGGTGCGAAAGCGTCGCACTGCTAATTTTCTTCACTATCCAATTGGGTGCCGACTTCCCTACAATGAGGTCGCGAACATCGAGTACCAAAATAACGGCTGCTATCATCATTGATACTCCTACGAACATGCCGCCTAATCCATCAAAGCGGACGTCCCCTGTCACAACATAGGTAAATAGTGCGACTAACCCAAATGCTGCTGATAATGAACCGAGGAAATCTACGATGAAAGTGGCTTTGGTTTCAACCATAGGCGAATCTCTAAATTGTCGCCACATTGAATGCGAACTTGCCCGATGGTGCAATCTACGGAAACTTTTCTGAAAGGCATAAAAATTGGTTAAGAAACCGAAGCTGAGCATCGCAAATGCCAACCAGACGTTTTCAATAATACCAGGATCAAGAACTTGTCTGAGCCCAACATAAAGTGTAAATAAGCCGGTACCGATGAACATAAACATTCCGGCAATTAATACCCAGAAAAATATCTCTCTGCCGTAGCCAAGTGGATGGGCTTTATCTGGGAGGCGCTTTGATCGGGTGACGCCTGCAAAAAGTATACCGGCAGTTGTTAGGTCCGAAATACCCTGTAGAGCTTGGGCGAGTACAGCAGTACTACCTGTGATCAGCGACACTAGTAAATTGAGCACTACATCAGAAACACTAACGATTAATGAAGTTCCTACTACATTTGTGTCAGTAAGACGTTTTTTGCTTATCATTTGGTCTGATTCTACCACAGTAAAAGGCGTGGTTCATCTTTACTGCCACCTTCAATAATATAATTGGCCGGTAGTGGTACAATAAAACACAAGAATATTAGATAAAGGAGTTCATCCATGGATCAAGAAGATCTTCGTCAGAAAATTGTTATCGTTGAGGACAATGCCAGTCTCGCTGACATATACAAGACCAGGCTAGAGCTGATTGGATACCGCTGCTTTTCGGCCTACGATGGCGAGAAGGCACTGGCAATTATCGAAAGAGAGCGCCCCGCACTTGTCTTGTTGGACATGATGGTACCAAAAATTGCTGGTGATCAAATCCTCGCAACAATGCGCGCGAATGAATGGGGCAAAGATATACGAGTTTTTATTATATCGAACCTTAATGAAGAGGATGCTCCTGCTGGACTTAGAGATTACAACATCGAAGGCTACGCCGTGAAAGCAAATTTGAACGACGATGATATTGATTCACTCGTAGATAAAATACTCACGCCACCCACCCAAGACGAAGAAGTCGTTTTAGAGTAGCGCGAGCGACGACGTGCAGCATGGTATTTGTGCCCATCAGTACTCGTCTACAATTAACGAGTAGCGGATTACTGCCGATGCGACAATTTTGCCCGATTGTAATATTTATAGACTGTTTGCACAATTGTAGTAAGTAGTATGATACTAGCCCAAAATGTGCTATTATTAGGTCAAGCAAGTGGTCGTTAAATCCTCTCCGTTGTCATTACTTCTCCTTCACAGAATTAAAGTCGTCGCGGTCAGCAGTTACTGGACGCGGGTGATATAATTTAAAAAGAAGGAATTACTATGTCAATGAAACTTTATGTCGGCGGTCTCGCCTATTCGATAACAGATAAAGATTTAGAAACGTTATTTACCGAACTTGGCAATGTAGAAAGTGCTGTTGTTATCAAAGATCGCGATAGCGGTCAGTCCAAGGGATTCGGCTTTGTTGAAATGAAAGAAACATCTGATGGCCAAAAAGCGATCGAAGAACTGAATGGCAAAGAAATAAGTGGTCGTTCAATTGTCGTAAACGAGGCTCGCCCACAAGAAAATCGTAGCTCTGGCGGCGGCAACTTTCGACGTTCTTAATAATTGATGACGCTACGTCCTTGAAGTTCTTTGTAGTTCCTCGGGTCTGCGTTGCCTAGAGTTAGGTGGTAGATAAATGAAAAAAATCAATAAACACATTGAAATTGTGAGTTCTACTTCTCGTGGATTAAGCTCGATGAGTCTTAAGTCCAGAGAAGCTATTTGTAATACCTTACGCAAACATTACGTAGATGTTGGCATTACGATCGTAAATTCTAAGTCCGATCTCGATGCGCTGGTTCAAAAGCAGCCAAACCTGGTATTTTTAGGCATGAAAAGTATTCCAAATGAATCTACGGTAGACAGTAGTGCTTCTGACAAAATTTGGCTAGGCGAATATCTAGCCAAGCACGGAATTGCCTCAACGGGATCTGATAGGAGCGCGCAGGCAATTGAACAAGACAAGCCCCTTGCTAAGCAAAGAGTCTCGGCTGCAGGATTGCAAACTTCGCCATATTTTGTCGTCAAACAAAATAGTAAGCCACTAGAAACCGACATAGAATTGAATTATCCTTTGTTTGTAAAGCCGACTAACCGCGGCGGTGGATTGGGCATAGACAACTTCTCGGTTGTAAATAATTTTGAACAGCTGCTCTCCAAAACTTCCTCCATCTCAAACAAGTTTCAGTCTGACTCATTGGTTGAAGAGTTTTTACCTGGTCGGGAAATTAGCGTCGCTGTCTTAAAGGGTACGGACCATGTCTATGAGGCGATGTTAATCGAGCGGATAGTACCGCCTAACGCACAAGGAAATAGAATCCTAAGTCCTGACTTGAAACACCAAGACGCAGGCCTTAGCGTGGCGGTGTATGACGAGCCGGTACGCGAAAGGGTAGAAACGCTAGCTTTAGCAGTGTTTGACGTGCTTGGCGCCCGCGATTACGGACGAGTAGACATTCGTTTAGACAAGTCTGGGGTACCTCACTTCTTGGAAGCAAATTTAATTCCAGGTTTGATCGAAGGCAACGGCAACTTCCCCAAATCGTGCCTTTTGAATAAAAATGTCAACTACGAACAAATGCTACTAAGAATAGTCGAACTCGGCTTTGCTAGGAGCTCAAATATCACTACAAGAGAAGCCGACTTCATCAGTTGGTCACATACAAATAATCTAATTTTTGACTCAGTTAATTAAACCCTAAAATAAATTCCAGGTGAGCACACATATCTGGAATATTCTAAGTTGTAGATGAAGCTATAGGATCATCCAATAATGAATTTATTTATTGGCACTCAGTGCTAACCACAGGTTCGTATTGCCTCTCCATCATACTCAGGAACAGGTCGGCTATTAGCTTCTTCGGTAGTAGTTGCAGGGCCATTTTGGTTTATATCGTCTATAAGCCACTGCATTTCGTCTATTTCCCGTTTTTGTGCTTCAATAATGTCTTTTGCAAGATTGCAAACCCGTACATCTTCGATCTCGGCATTTTCACTGGTTAGTATTGCTATTGAGTGGTGTGGAATCATGCCACTCATCCATGATTGGTCGCCTACCGTCGTTTGGCTTCTTACTAGGAAAGTACCAAGTACAAACAGTGCAAAACTTCCCAGAACTATCCCCATATTGATTTTAACGTTCTTATACATTCCAAGCATAAATGCCAACATCACCACTGCCATCGTAGCGCCCATTAAGAGTGTCATGAAGAATCTGGTTTCACTCCACTGCACATGTGATAGCTGGTAGGTGTTTGCGTACATGACAATGAACATTAGGACCATGGATGTTCCTATCATCGCCCCAAATCGCAGGTATTTCTTTTGTTCATCAGAAATGTTCGATAGTAATGAAAGTTTTGTCTTTTTTGTATCTTTAGTAGGTAGGTTATCTTTCATTGAGAGCTCCTTACGGTTAGTACCTGGTTATTATTTTAACTTAATCACAATCTTTCCAAGAATAATCCATATTTGCATAATACCCCACGAGGGTATAGAATGTTTGTATGATTCAAGATATTAAAAAACGCGCAGCGCATCGCTCAAAAATAATAGAGGGCCAATTTAAAGGCCTCATTAAAGCTATCGATGAAGAGAAGTATTGTATAGACATATTAACGCAGAGTTTAGCTATTCAGCAGTCGCTCAGATCACTGAACAAGTTGATTTTAGAGAATCACCTCAAGACTCATGTTAAAGAAGGCATGAGGACGGGTAGTAACGAAGACAGAGAGGAGTTAATTACTCAGATGCTAGAACTGTACGAATTAACAAATGTAAGGGGGTAGACTCATGAAACTTCAACCAATAATACTGGCCAATACGCTAGCGATTGTCGCGTTCGTGGCATTTGTAATATGCCTACTTTGGGCGGCAATTGATACAACTTCTTTCATATCATTTTGGGAAAGCTGGGCTCATGGATTTGACCTAAATATTATTAGTACTGATGATGTTGGCGCAGTCAATGCTAAAAGCATTTTTGGTTTAATTTCATTTACAGCAAGTAGCTGGATATTTGGTTACACAACGGCCTGGGTATACAACAAACTAAGCAAGGAGACTTAATATGTTTGATTTATTTGCTCACACTAACGAGGTGTCAGGTGATGGATTTTTCAATCACATGATGGACGGTGGTCACTGGTCAAGTGATGGTGGATTCGCTGTATTTTGGATGTTTATCATCATGATAGTCATAGCTATCGGAGTGGTTTACCTGTTGACACGTTTTGGTAATGAAAGTAATCAAGCAAAGAAGGATGATCCACTCGCTATTGCAAAATCTAGGTATGCAAAAGGTGAGATTACTAAAAAAGAATTTGATGAAATAAAAAAGAATATTTCATAAAATGAGCGGTTCAACTGTACCAAAAAGCACAAGTTACAAGAAAGGTAGCCTGTCTCTTTTAGGCGCAGTTTCAATGGGTACAGCTGTAATTATTGGAGCTGGCATTTTTGCACTGACAGGCCAGATCGCAGAACTAGCCGGCCCCCTCTTCCCCCTAGTCTTTCTGGTAGCGGCTATAGCAACGGCATTTAGTGCGTATTCTTATATAAAATTATCAAATGCATTTCCAAGCTCTGGCGGAATAGCCATGTTCCTGAATAAAGCTTATGGCCCTGGAGTTATAACAGCCGCCGGGGCATTATTGATGTACTTCTCGATGGTTATTAATCAAAGCCTGGTTGCTAAAACATTCGGAACCTATACTCTGCAACTTTTTGATGTCAGTAATAGTGGCTGGCTTGTATCTATTTTGGGCGTAGCGCTCCTTCTGCTCGCATTTATCATAAACATATCTGGCAATAAAGTAATTGGAACTTTTTCATTCATCATGTCGGTAATTAAAATCGCTGGTATTGCTCTTCTAGGCATAGGTGGTCTGTGGGTTTCTGGTTTTTCATTTGAAAGCTTTTCGGTGATCCCCGAGGCCGACTACACAGTTACTGGGTTTGTTGCTGCAACGGCGCTAGCCATTCTTGCCTATAAAGGATATACAACAATTACTAATAGCGGTTCAGAGATAAGGAATCCGCATAAAAATGTCGGCAGAGCCATTATAATTTCTATCTCCGTATGTGTTGTTGTGTATCTTTTGGTTGCTTTAGGCGTAGCTGCTAACTTGCCGTTGCCAGAAATTATCGCATCAAAGAACTTTGCGCTGGCAGAAGCAGCCCGTCCGGCATTTGGTGATTTTGGCTTACTGTTTACTGTATTACTAGCAATAGTAGCGACCGTGTCAGGCGTTATTGCCAGTGTCTTCGCCGTATCAAGGATGCTGGCAATGCTAACGGATATGAAACTGGTGCCGCATAGACATTTTGGCATGTCTGGCAGTATCCAGAGACATACTTTAGTTTATACAATCGCCATAGCTATGTTTCTGACTATATTTTTTGACTTGACGCGAATCGCTTCATTAGGGGCAATATTATATTTAACTATGGATATACTCGTCCACTGGGGAATATTACGACACCTTCGCGGTAAAATGCAGTTTAATCCTGCAATAGTCTTAACTTCTGTGGTTATAGATGCAGTTGTTTTAGGGGCATTTTTAATTACAAAAGCTAAGTCCGACATGTTTATTATCTACGCATCAGTTATAGTTATAGGTCTAGTTTTTTTGAGTGAAAAATTATTTCTTCGTAGAGCAGTGGTTGGACACGGTCAGATAAACCAGAATGAAAGTAAGGCACGTAAGGACAAAACAGTATGAAATACAATCAGCAACCTAGCAGTGGCTCAGAAAAAGTTTATGTCTGTCCGATGCACCCTGAGGTGGTTGAGGAAGAGCGTGGATCCTGCCCAATTTGTCACATGGCGCTTGAAAAAAAAGAAATCGATACAGTACATGGGCAATCAGACCACGATAAACACTCCGGCCATAATCCGAACATGTTTAAGCAAAAGTTTTGGGTTTCTTTACTACTCACAGTCCCTGTTTTATATTTTTCTGAAACAATCCAAGATTTGCTTGGCTTTTCAGCAATTTCACTCACAGGCAGTCAATACATCCCTGCCCTTCTTGGCATAATCATCTTTTTCTATGGTGGCCTCGTATTCCTAAGAAGTGCTAAAGCTGAGATCGCAAATCGTCAGCCTGGTATGATGACGCTTATTTCAATGGCAATCTCTGTTGCATTTGTTTATAGCTCACTGATTACGTTAGGTATTGTCAGCGGTATGAGCTTCTGGTGGGAGCTAGCCTCACTTATAACCATAATGCTTCTCGGCCACTGGCTTGAGATGGCCTCTATTAGTAATGCTCAGGGGGCCTTAAAGGAACTCGCGAAGTTGCTACCAGATGAAGCCGAATTAATTACTAAGAGTGGTACAAAAACCGTTCCTATTGCGCAGCTCAAAGTTGGCGATAAAGTGTTAGTCCGTCCTGGCGCAGGTATTCCGATTGACGGCCTCGTAATTAAGGGTGACTCCAAGGTGAATGAATCAATGCTTACAGGGGAATCTAAGCCAGTTGATAAATCCAAAGATGACGAAGTTATCGGCGGCACAATAAACGGAAGCGGATCACTTACCATCCAGATAACCAAAACCGGTGACGACACTGCACTGTCTGGAATCATGAAAATGGTTGCCGATGCTCAAGCTACGAAGTCTAAAACTCAATTGCTAGCGGATAAAGCTGCATCGTACCTCTTCTACTACGCCATACTGGCAGCGTTTATTACCGCAATTGCTTGGACTGCTTTTGGCAACGAAAGTGCCAACTACACTCTAGAGCGCATAGTTGCCGTGCTTATTATTGCTTGTCCTCACGCACTGGGGTTGGCTATTCCGCTGGTAACAGCGATTTCTACCTCTAAGGGAGCTAATGCTGGTCTACTGGTCCGACAAAGAATGGCGCTGGAATCTGCACGCAATATTGACATTGTTCTTTTTGATAAAACTGGGACTCTTACAAAGGGCGAGCAAGGTGTTTCTGATATTATCGGCGATGACGAGGAGCAGATCCTAAAGCTTGCTAGCGGGGTTGAGATGGAGTCAGAGCATCCTATAGCCAAAGCCATTGTTCAGGCAGCAAAAGAACGTAATATAACTCCCGCCAAAACAACCAACTTCTCTGCCCTAGAAGGACGAGGCGCCAAAGCCAAACTTGGCAATAAGACCATTTACCTCGGAGGCCCACAGCTCATAAAAAAACTGAATGTTAAAGTAAACGACTCTTTTACCAAAGCGGCCGACAACGCTAATAGCAACGGTCAAAGCATCATTTATCTAATTGAAAACAAACAGGTTATTGGGGCGCTACTCATTGCTGATGTAATCAGAGAAGAATCACACATGGCCGTATCGGAGCTACAAAAGTCTGGTAAGCGCGTGGCAATGCTTACAGGCGATTCAGAGGGCGTTGCTAAGTGGGTTTCCAAAGAACTCGGACTAGATGAATACTACGCCGAGGTTTTACCGGGCAATAAAGCTGACATCGTTAAGAAATTACAATCTGACGGATCAAAAGTAGCTATGGTCGGAGACGGCGTTAATGACGCTCCTGCGCTAACCCAAGCAGATATAGGGATAGCTATTGGCGCTGGAACTGACGTTGCCATTGAGTCAGCAGGTATAGTGCTGGCAAGCAGTGATCCAAGAGGCGTTAGCAAGATTGTAAAACTATCTAAGCGAACCTACAGCAAAATGATTCAGAACCTTGTATGGGCAACTGGCTACAACTTGTTAGCGGTTCCAGCTGCTGCTGGCGCCTTTGTTTCCGTCGGTTTTGTTTTGTCCCCTGCTGTTGGCGCAGCATTAATGTCACTTTCAACCATAATCGTGGCAGCCAACGCCCAGCTACTTAGAAAGGTAGAGCTATGAAAATACCTATAGATAAACTCAAGAGTACACCTATCCTTTTGCTGGTTGTTTCCGGTACGCTTACTGCTTTTGGCCTGCTCGTATGGGCATTCCCAAACGCTAACGATTCAATCACAACAGGTAATTTCGATAGTACCGTTGCAAGCTCAGGCAGCTTACAGATACCAGCCCTGCTCGACTACAGACTGGAAGATGGTGTAAAGAATTTTTCATTGACAGCTCAAAAAGGAAGCTATGAATTTGTTGAAGGAGTACCATCGGACACTTCGGGTTTTAATGGAGATATTCTTGGCCCAACAATACGCATTTCTGAAAATGACGAAGTCAATATAGCTGTCACCAATGAGCTGGGCGAACAAACAACCTCACACTGGCACGGCGCAGTTGTGCCGGGTGATGCAGACGGTGGTGTGCACAACATCATACAGCCCAATGAGATCTGGAATGCACGCTTTAAGGTCAGACAAGAAGCAGCCACACTTTGGTATCACCCACATCAACATGAAGAGACTGCACGCCAGGTTTACGAAGGACTCGGTGGAATGATGCTAATTTATGACGAAAAGTCAAAGAACTTGAATATTCCAAAAGAATACGGCGTTGATGACATTCCCGTAATCATCCAGAGCAAAGACCTAGACAGTAACGGCAAGCTTATTGCTTACTCAACTAGCCAACATGATCGAACCCACGGCTTTGCGGGCAATACTGTATTGATTAACGCCCAGATTAAACCATCTTTGAATGTTAATACCAACTTGGTTCGATTAAGAATACTCAATGGCTCTAACAGCGACCTCTACAAAGTATCCTTGTCTAATGGAGAGCCATTTTATGTTGTTGCCAGTGACGGTGGTTTTTATAATGAACCTATCAAGAGAACCTCACTAGAAGTACCAAACGCCAAAAGATTTGAAATTCTTGTTGATGCTTCAAAGTTTGCAGGGCAATCAGTGTCATTGAACGTTAACGGTGAGTCGCAGCTAACTATGAATGCTAGCAACAATCTTGCAGATAAATACGAAGTTCCGACGACAACCAATACCTTGACTGCGGTCAACTATGACGGGAGTGTTGATAGAGATTTTGACCTAGAGTTCCTAATGGGTCGCGGCACGAGAATGGGTATGGGCGGGACATATGGGATCAACGGCCGGCTGTTCGACATGGAGCGCATTGACTTTGAGGTAAAGGCAGGTGATGTTGAGTACTGGAAGATCACTAACGTGGGTAGGCCTGGACCAGGCTTATTTCACCCATTCCATGTACATGCAACCCAGTTCGACATAGTAGAGTTTAACAGCAAGCAGCCCGACAAATTGCAAGAAGGCAGACATGACACAATCTATCTAGCTGAAAATGACACGGCCGTAATAGCTGTACCTTTTGGCGAATCTATAGAAGGCTTGTTCCTCTTCCACTGCCACATACTAGAGCATGAAGACGGAGGTATGATGGGTCAGTTTGAGGTAATTATCTAATGTCTTTCTTGGAAGGAATAGTTCTAGTAATTATGTTTTTTGTGCTTAGCAAATCGAAAACAACGAACAAAGAGTTATATGAACTTGGCCGACTAGAGAGCGTGAGAAGTAAAACGTAATATCATAATGCTTATGTTCCAAAACTATATAAATAAGAAACTGTCTGCAAGCTTACTGGCATTACTCTTTTTATTGTTTCCTTTAAGTACTGGTATTGCTATGACAGGATCTGCCCACGCATCAATGATGCCTGATCTTCGCAACGAGCAAGACTATTCAGCTCATCTTAGAGTCAGCGTGGAAGAAAGTGCAGAAGACTATGACTATCAGTCTCAATCATCAGTTGCTCCGCACAACCTAAGCAGCACCTGCGCTGCGCTTTGCCAAACGAATACAACAACAAACCCCACTGCTTCACTGCCAGTTTCTGAGAAGGAGAAGGATGATGAAATTTATGATGAGCATGATTCACATCAAACGATCTGCTTTCTAGCAACAGATGACGCCGAGCCGGTCTACGAAGACCGTAAACTCAAAGTACCACTGTATTTAAAAAACTGCCTACTTAGACTTTGAACTATCTCTTTTTTGGTAAAGCGTTATAAATCACGCTCATTTTTACTATTTAAATAAAGGAAATACTTTGAAAAAGATACACTTAATAACCGGTCTGTTCTTTGGAGTAATTTTCTTAGTTGGTTTGCTAGTCTTTGTAACGAAAACGAATACACTATCAGAGAAGAAATACTCAGCAGAAGGTGCATTCTCAAAATCAGTTGAAGGCTTAGAAGCATCAACAGGACCGGAATATGAAGCAAAACTTACTGAACAATTGAAGTACATTAGGCGTGCTGAAACTCAACTTAGCGGTGCTGGTGTAGGCAACGCGTCTGATTCACGAGTAAAAGAATTAGTTGTTAAAACTTTAACAAACGATGCAACAATATTAGAGAGGATTTAGTCATGAAGATAAATAAATTTGGAATCATAATGACCGTATTATTAGTTATATTTGGAGTAGCAATAGTTTTCGGTAAAGATACGGTAGAGCGGATTAGGCTTGGAAATGAGCAACCAGATAATGGACGTGGTCATGTTTCACAAACTGAAGCACCCGAATACAGCGGTGATGAACCACCAACATCTGGAGAACATGGTGATCCCGTGCCCCAACAAGCCTACACAGCTGAACTACCTGACTACAACACAATACACAATTTGGAACATGGCTACGTGTACGTCACCTACCGCCCAGATATACCGCAAGAAGAAATTGATAAGCTGACGGGTTTGTTTTTTAAACCATACAGCAACGAAGAATTTGCTCCTACCAAAGTCATCATGGCACCAAGAAGTTCAAATAAGTCTCCCATCGTATTTTCTTCTTGGCGTAGAAGCATGTCGTTTGAAACCTACGATGAGCAACAAATGAAAGACTACTACCTTAGTAACGTAAGTAAGAGTCCAGAACCATTAGCGAGCTAGGACATGAAGATTAATCTTTGGTTTATCTGGTTACTCATCAAAACAAAGCCGTTGAGATTCATATTTTTGTGGGTCTCAATGCTCTGGGTGTTCACATATCTGACGAGCTTAGATTTGTTTGGATTCATTTGGTCTAACCCAGAGCTCAGCTTTGGAGATAAAGTGACGTTCATGTTTGATTCATTCACAAGCATTATCTCAAACGTGACAGATATACGAGTTTTGTCACTTCTGATATTTTCGTTTGTGACTGCGATCAACCTCATCTTGATGTTGCAGACTATCAAACGGAGGCGTAAAGCAAAAAGAGCTAAGGCAAATGCTTTTGGTAGTGTCGGAGCAATTGTCGGCTCTCACTGCATTGCGTGCGGAGGCTCGTTCTTGGCGCCCTTAGTGACGACGTTGGCTGGTAGCGGCGCGTACTTTAGTGCAGAACGAGTAAACACCGCAATAGCTATCAGTGTTAGTATAAACATTGTAGCCATAGTGTTTGTTGGCTACACGACACTGAAATTAGCAGACCAAGAAAAGAACTTCATACTCTCTACTTAAAAAAAGGGGGGGCGTGATATAGACGCAATAAGAAAATAATAAAGGAGATATCATGAAAGAAAAAGAGCCAATAGAAGAACAAAAAGAGGTCAAAAGCACCTCAAAGTTAAAACGAATAGGATTACCAATAATTGGAGTAGTCGCGGCGATACTTGTATTATCCGGAGGTTTTTACGCTTATTTGTATGCCTCTACACCGTCACATCTACGTAATCCTGAATTCGAGCACTACCATTTGCGCACGCAGATTGTCGTTGATGGCGAGTCAGTAGACTTCTCTCGGGATGAATTTCAAGAAGAGTATGATGCAACTTCATGTAGCGTTGAACTAACCGGACAGCCAGTCGATTTTCATGACAACCAAGGCCAAATGGCACATGTTCATTGGAGTGGTATTACGGGCGGTGAGTTTTTGAAGTTCTATGGCTGGAACTTGATTGGTGGCGAAGATGATTCTCTAGGGCGTCGCTACGATCAAGGCCTGATGCGCATGCATCGCGTTGATACCGCAGGCAATTTGCTACCTGCCCTGCCAGAAGGTGCGAATTTCTATGTATATGTTGGCGACGAAGATAATTATGAGCAAAAAGATTGGGAAACCTTCCTAGACGAAGATCTTGAAGAGTTCTTTGGCAAGAAGAGCTACTTAAACAGGGATGAGGAGACATCCTTTAACCCGATCGACCTATTTACTCAGAAAGCATATGCGCACGCCGATGAAGTCGACGAACACTCGGAACCAACTGAGGGAGAAGACGACGAAGCACGCTTGGAGCGAATCAATAACTTGATTGGAAATGTGGTGATCTTTGCGCAAAAACAAGAGCCCAGCGACGAGCAGATTAGGGATCGTTTCAATAACTTAGCTCCGCTTCACGACAGCGTGTGTGGAGGATAGGAAAAACATGAAGAATAAACTATTCATTTTAATTGTTCTCGGGGCAGTATTGCTATTTGCAGCTTTGCTAGTCTTTAGCGACAAAGAATCTTCCCCTACTCCCGATACGCAATCGCAGCTGAAGCTTAGTGATATACACGGGCTAGAAGTTGACATAGATGATCCCGATAAGCTGTACTTGCCTAATCACCAAGGATTGTACGTTCTAGAATCTGACGGCGTGTTACGAAAAGCAGGGTCTATAAGTGATGACTTCATGAGTTTTGCGCTTAGCCCGAGTGAGCCAGGTGTGTTCTACGCAAGTGGCCATCCCAAAACTGGCGGTAACTTCGGACTCACTAAAACAACTGATGGTGGAAACTCGTGGACAAAGATTTCTGATGGTCTTGATGGCCCGGTGGACTTTCATACAATGGCAATCGACAATATCAATGATCAGTTAATATTCGGTTACTATCGTGGCGCTCTTCAGCGTTCAGATGATGGGGGCACTAGCTGGCAGTATCTTGTAAATGCACCCGATCAGATCATCCAGCTTAGCGCTGGCGAAATTGAAGGGCAACTATACGCTGCTACTGTCAGTGGTCTGCTGATTAGTCAAGATAAAGGTGAAAGCTGGACTGCACTAGAGTCTATTAAAGAAACGCTGACTGCCATTGAGGTGAACGCAAACAATGGCCAAATGTTCGCGTATGGCGTAAAGAGTGGACTCATATTCTCCGATAACAAGGGTGAAACTTGGGCAGAAATAGATCTTGACTCCTCTGATGATCAAGTGCTTTACATTGCATCATCGAGGACCAATCCAAACCAAGCTTACTTTGTCACAAAATCACTCGAAATCTACAAAACCACCGACGGCGGTGAAGCGTGGGAATATGTCAGACTATAAAAAGTTCAGTGAAACAGAAGCCAGAGTAATCGGTAACAGTATTGGTATTAATTGGGATCTTGTAGATATTAACGAGTTTAGGATGGGGCTGACAGTAGAATTAGAACATGGCAGCCATGACCCAGAGACTAATGTGATTGATGATAATGAGGAGATGGCAGGTAAGATTGCCTGGGCACACCTAAAAGAAATCCGCGATTACTACACACGTCTCAAAAAAATGGAAGACGAGGGTGAGGCTTACTGGAAATCACGAAATAACAGTAAAAATAATTCATGAGCTTCGTCGATAAAATCTTTAAAGATAACGACGGTAAAACGGTTTTATCGCAAACGCCAAATCTACCGCTCATTACGTTTGGTATCTCGCTACTTTTAAGTAAGGTTACAGGTGGCACTGCGCAACAGCTATTTGACGTTTTGGCTTTTGGCTCCCTATTTGTTTTTGCTTGGCTTGAACTTTTTAATGGGGTTAACTATTTTAGAAGAGCGCTTGGGTTGACTGTTATACTGATTTTAATAGCGAATAAGATTGGTCAATAAATTATGAATTTACTAAAAATCGTTATCCCCGCAGTAGTTCTAAAAAAGATATACGATAATAAGTACAAAAATCAGAGTAATACTTCCCCGCTCAGTGATGACAAAAAGGACGCAATTCAAGATCATAAAGA